>Ga0256404_1000214_pt1 | contig 145614 bp, 149 predicted proteins | sample RumenRJG_01DNA_FD_185990 | JGI IMG/M metagenome (GOLD analysis project Ga0256404, IMG submission 185990) | Bovine rumen microbial communities from Lethbridge, Alberta, Canada - RJG_01 | ecosystem: Host-associated > Mammals > Digestive system > Stomach > Rumen | place: Canada: Alberta...
TTTCTTTCTTCCGAACACATCCGCAACAACCCCTGATGGTATCTCAAAGCTGCTGCTTACTATGTGAAATATACTTTCCAACATTCCTATCTCAAACATTGAAAAACCTCTGAGCGCAAGAAGTGCACAAGACGGATATGGATGTTGAAAGACTCCCGTCGGGAAAGTTTGAGAGCAACAAACTGGTGCTGGAGCTGACAATGATCGCATATAATATCCTTCGAATCATAGGGCAGGAATCGTTGAAAAAGAAGGATGCTCCCGGCCGAAAGAAAATACATCGCCGAAGAATACGTAGGGTGATCAGTAATCTTATGCAGTTTGCGGGACATCTGACAGAACATGCCGGCCGTCTGGTACTGTCCATTGGAAGGAGTAATCGCTGGAGATTTACTTTCAAGCGTTTTTATGACAGCTTTGCATTCATCACCTGACAACAGGTAGCTGAATATGGCAATGGCAGCTGCACACAAATGGTGCAGTCTGTTTTTGAACGCAAAATTATGCAGCATTTTCAAAATTTAGTGTACGATAACAAATATGGCAAACATTTCCTGTGTGCCTTTTCATTTTGAAACAAGGTTCACGGATTCAGGAGAAAATCTGCTACCTTTTTATTTTTTAAAATGATAAACCAAAGAGAAATGAAAGCAAGAAAAGCAAGATTTATACAGTTGAATTACCGTTCACTCTTTTTTTAGAACCATTTACTCTAATTAGGGAAATATGCAAACAAAGGTAGTAATATACAAAATGTAACGAGCGCTTGAATATGATTGAATCAATCAAAAACTAAAAAGTGAGGAGAAGCAGAGATGTGGTGCGGAAAGGACGATTTGTGACAATTCAAAAAAAATATTTGTAAGTTTGTTAAATGCGGCAATGCATTCGCAGGAAATAGAAAGTATTGTGACTATAATATCCGGAATAATTAGTAACTGTGGATACGTGGTTGTGCTTTGGATAGGTGTTGGTCTGATAGTTCAGGGAAAAATGTCAATTGGAACTCTTCTTATGTTTTATTCCTTAATTGGATATTTTTTTTCACCGGTAGAAAGCCTAATGTCATTGCAGACGAGCTTGCAGGGGGCAGTTGTGGCGTTTGAAAGATTGCAACAAATGCTTAGTATTGACAAAGAAAAAACAGGTACAGAGGAAGATGATATATGTGCAGGCGAAATAAATGTGGAAAACTTGTCATTTCAATATGGTACAAGGAAGCATATAATAAAAGATATGAGCTTCTCAATTCATAAAAATGAGAAAATTGCAATAGTTGGTGAAAGTGGATCTGGAAAAACAACTTTGGCCAGATTGCTTCTTGGATTTTACGATGTAAGGAGAGGAAGTATTAAATTTGGAGATAAGGACATATGTGATATAAACAAAAAAGTGCTTAGAAAGAAAATAGCATATGTATCACAAGAACCTTATTTTTTTAAGGGAACATTAAAGGAAAATATACTATTTGGTAATAATGATTTGGTATCGGAAATGGATATAATAAAAGTACTGGAGCAGGTCAAACTTGATAAATACATTGATGAGAATCCGGAAGGAATACATACAAAATTACAGGAAAATGCAACCAACCTTTCGGGAGGACAAAGACTTAGTCTTGCAAGAGCACTTATTAGAAAGCCAGAGGTTCTTATATTGGACGAGGCAACAAGCAATCTTGATGTGATAACAGAAAAGTCAATTACTGAATCAATAGACAGTATAAAAGGTATGACAATCATAGTAATTGCACATAGACTTAGCACAATAAAAAGATGTGACAGAATATTTGCGATATGTGATGGAAAAATAAAGGAAGCCGGGACACACGATGAACTAATGCATAAGAAAGGATTTTATTATTCATTATGGAAGGAACAGTTATAAAACAAAATCATAATTTCCTGAAATTAATGTCATTTGTATTGGGATATATTTTTCTGCTTGGAATATCTATGCTCTCCGTTTACGGCGTAAATGATGAAACGCCCCTATACAGAGAGGTGCTGCAGGCAACACTGGCAGAACTTGCCGGAGTATGTGCCATTATAGCGTTGTATCTGTGCGTGATCAGGAAAAAACTCGCGGCGGCAGCAGTATATAAACTGTCATATTCAAACAAAAAAGTGATAACAGGACTTTTTCTGGCATGTCCACTGGTTGTATTTTTGTATGCCAACATTGTAAATGTAAATTTCAGCAATATATTTCAGGCAGTTGAAAAAACAAGCTGGCTGGAGCTGGCACAGAATCTGTTATTTGTGCCACTGGCTGCCATATTAGGACCTGTGTTTGAGGAGTTTTGCTGCAGGGTAATGTGTATAAGTGTTTTCAAAAGCAAAACAGGTAAGAACATAGCATTTATTCTTACAACCGTGCTGTTTGCCTTTTGTCATGGATCTGATTTTGCATCGCATATACCGGGTGGCCTGATATTTGGAATTGTATTTCTTGTTTCTGAAAATATAATGCTTACAATCGTATTACATATGGCGTGGAATACCGCAACATTTATTGTGCCGGACTTGTCCCAAGCTGTTGCACTGCTTATGCCACAAAAGGTAAAAGGAATATGGGGTAGCCCAATAATAGCAGTGGTAATATTGGTATTAGCATTTATAATAGGTGTAATAATGCTTATGAAAAATTTTAATAAGGAAAAGGAGGGCTAAAATATGTATTCATGGATTATTTGGTTTTTAACAGGTAAATAAATATCTAGATGATAGGAGAGTGGAGCATATTAAAGTTAATTCAGTGCAGATTAGTTTATATGAGGAATTCAATGTGCATAGTCTTGGACATATAATAACAGATAAAAATCATTTAATAAGAGTGTTAAAAATGCTTTTTGATGATGAGAACGAAGTAATTGTATTTCATCAGAACAATGATAGTAGTTACACTGTTTATTATAGGCAACAAAACATGGATGAAACAATTGTTCTGGACAATGCCATACGAATTAGATTTGAAGGAACATATGATGAATATGAATCAGTTCAGGGGAGAGTAGCACAAATACTCAAGAATCGAGGACTAATTCGTAAATCAAATGATTACTGTAAAATAATACAGTTAGATTCAAAGGAAAAATTTTTAGTAATGGATATCTATGTAGCAGTGTGATATAATTACGTAAAATGAACGATAAGTTTAGTTAAAAAAGGGGTTGCTATGAATTTTGATATTGCATACGTATCTGTGACAGTATTGTATGAAATAATATACATGATAGCTTTGTTTTTCTTCTTTAAAACCGTATTTGGGGCAGAAGTTAGTAAAAACTGGAAGAAGCATATTGTAGGAATTTTTTGGTATGTATGTATATTAGGAATGAATTATATTGGGCAATATATAATAATAAAGCACCAAAAAACGGTGCTTTTATTAATAGTAGCATTTTTAATAAATTTGGTATTTGTATTCAAAACAGCTATATTTTTACATTTCATGTTCAAAAAGACAACGATAATCACAGGCTTTTCTTTGTTCTATACCGTGGTTGATTATTGGATAAGCTATACCGTATGCGCTGTATTTGGTGAGATAATAAAAATCACACAGACGCAAAAGACCGTGATTTTTTGTGGGATAATCTGGCAGATTTTTATCATCCTGTTATCGTATATTCTCATGAAAAAAAGCAAAAGAAACAGACTGTCATTTTATCTGCTGTCATTGTCAAATGCAGAGTATATACTCATCTCTATTTTCCTATTTTTCGTGTATCTGGTAGAAATAGGAGTGTTCAATTCTGATATTTTTCCAATTGTAAAAGTGGTAATGGTAGTAATTGTATTAATGCTGGCATCGCTAATCGTATTTGTATTTGTTATAAAAGAAAAGAACGTGTCAACCGGAAATATGCTGATCGTGTTAGAAGAACAGATGCAGTCCATTACTGGATATTATGATGAACTTAAGAACAAAGATGAGGAGATAAGACGGTTCAGGCATGATATCAAAAACCTTCTGTATGTGCTCGACAAGATGCTTGCAGGTAATAAAACACAGGAAGCAAGAGAATATATCATCAAAATGGCAGGAACCTTTCAGGCGGCAACCGCGCAATATAACACCGGCTGCTATATCGCAGATGCCATATTAGCGTCAAAGCAAAAAACAGCAGAAGAGATCAGTACAGGAATCAAAATAAATGGGCCAGTACCGGCGCGAGATATAAAAGATGTAGATATGGTAATTTTACTGTCAAATCTGCTTGATAATGCAATAGAAGCATGCGCCAAAATAGAAGGGGAAAAGGAAATCATCCTCGAATCATATATAAAGAAGGGAAAGTGGATGCTCAAAATATCAAATCCAGTTGCCCAAAAGCCGCTTATTGTAAATAACCAGATATTGACGACGAAGGACAATAAGCGTATTCATGGAATCGGAATATTAAATATACAAAGAGTTGTGGAAAAGTATTCAGGAAATGTATTATTTTTGAGTGATGAAAAACAATTTAAGGCAGAAATGTTTTTACTGACAGACAATAAAAAAGGGAGAAAACATGATTAAAATAGCAGTATGTGATGATATAGACTATATAAGGGATGAGATCAAAAAGAAACTGCTGGATTTTTCCTTTCAGAAAAACGAGGATTTTTCCGTGGATGAATATGGATCAGGGGAACAGATGCTTGCATCCGGGCAGCAGTATGACCTGATTTTCATGGATTATGAATTTGGTGACGGGAAGAAAAACGGGATTGAAACAGCAAGAGAAATACGAAAGAGAAATAAGCGCGTAAACATCATATTTCTGACAAGTTATGCAACCATGGTATTCGATTCATTTGAGGTGGGAACTTTCCGTTTTCTGGTCAAACCAATTGATGATGGGAAGTTTAAAAAGGCAATGCTGGATTTTCTGCGTCTGACAGAAAATGACACATATATCAGATTGAAAATTGACGGCGAAAACCATATGATAAACATGAACGAGATCATTTACATAGAGGGAAATGGAAAAAACTGTACCCTGCATTTAAACAGGGGACACGGGGAGATGCTTGAGTATAAGTCAATGTTGTCATCAGTTGAAGAAATGCTGTCGGACTATAAAAAAATGTATCGGTGTCATAAGTCATTTATTGTCAATTTTGACTACATCTATAAATACAACAGAACAGAAATTGAGCTGAACACAGGGGAGACGGTTTTGATAAGCCGGCGAAAGTATAATGAATTTTGTGAGTTATATACGAGACAGTTGTTTGAATGAAGATTGTAATATATTATATGATTAGCGAAGTGAAAAACGGGGGTAAACTATATTATAATATTGGAAAAAAATCTCAAAGAAAATGGACCGTAAAAAGAGGAGAGGTTTATTTTGCTGACTTGGGAGAAAATATAGGTAGTGAAGAGAATAAAATCAGACCTGTTGTTGTTTTACAATCGAACGCATATAATTTTCATTCACCTGTATTTACAGTAGCAATTATTTCTTCTAGTACGCTCACAATTCCTGATATTCAGATTCCAATAACAGGTAAATATCCTTTTGTGGATGAAAATGGAACGACCAAGAATCTGCGTGGTGCAATAGATCTCGGACAGATAAAGACAATTGGTAAAGAGAGAATTGTATCAAAAAAAGTTTGTGATTTATCCGTGGAGATGAAAGAACAGCTTAAGAAAAAGGATGAGGAATAGGATGAGGAATAGTTATAAAATCCTTGACTTTCCATATAATATTGGTGTATGATATTCATACAGTTATGGTTGGTCTGGCGACTGACCGGTAAAAATTGATTCAGTTGTGGTGAATCTGGCGATTCATCGGTAAGCCCCTATGAAAGTAGGGGCTATTTTTTTTACATAAGCCATTTGGACTAACCATCCAGATGGCTATTTTTTTACCCTTTTTTGGGGTAATGGATGTAGAAAGGTGGTGATACATGATGGAAAAAATAAAACTTCAATTATCAGGCTGAAATCCGCATAAATAGCGGATTTGTAACCAATTAACGTGACACAAAAGATGATGACACTTTTAATGAATATCAGTCTTGAAAATAACAGGCTATGACACAAATATGCCACTTAAAATGAATTATAAACATTTTTCTATAAAAAGAGGAACAAGTACATAAATACTCATTCCTCTTATAAAGCCTTATTTTAAGCGGTTTATATCTATTTTGCAATTAACCGAAATATCTGTCTAACAGACCTTTTAATGCACGACCGTGTCTAGCCTCGTCACGAGCCATCTCATGAACTGTATCATGGATTGCATCAAGGTTGTTCTTCTTAGCACATTTAGCAAGGTCAGTCTTTCCTGCTGTAGCACCGAACTCACAGTCAACTCTCCAAGCGAGGTTGTCCTTTGTAGTAGCCTTCATGTTTGGCTCAAGGTCCTCACCGAGCATCTCTGCAAACTTAGCTGCATGCTCAGCCTCTTCGTAAGCTGCCTTCTCCCAGTAGAGACCAATCTCAGGATATCCCTCGCGATGAGCTACACGAGCCATGCAAAGATACATACCTACCTCAGAGCACTCGCCCTCGAAGTTAGCCTTTAACTGCTCAAAGATGTATTTCTTATCTTCATCAGAGATCTCAGGATTGTTCTTAACAGTTGAAGCGTATACTCCAAACTCATGCTCTGCAGCAAGTGTTAAATCTCCCTCAACCTTCTTGAATTTATCTGCGCCAACGTGGCATACCGGACACTCTGCCGGTGGATTCTCTCCCTCATAAACGTATCCACAAACTGTACAAACCCATTTTGCCATAATAATGTTCCTCCTTTTAAAGATAGTAAATAAATGTTTAATTGTTGTAAAAAACTGTCAGGCTCTAGGAAAGCTCATTCTCGCAATCCGGACAAAGTCCCGTAAACAAAACTGAGCAGCTCTCAATCGCTAAATCAGTGGATTCCTGCACCTGTGTCATCAGCTCATCGGCGAAGTCCAAATCAATATCCATCACGTGTCCGCAGCCTCTGCATATAAAGTGATAATGAGGTGCTGTATTGTAATCGTAATGGTCAGGACCGACTCCGGTCGAAATCTTGATGATTTCACCAATTTCCTCAAGCAAGGAAAGGTTTCTGTAAACAGTTCCAAGACTGATGTTGGGAAATTCTTTTTTGATATTCTGATAGATAGTTTCAGCAGTCGGGTGATCGGTCCGGCTCGCCAGAAAGTTGACTATCGACTCTCTTTGACGACTATACTTAATCATATGAATCTCCTCTCAAATGAAATCAGGAATTGTTACTGAAATTAATATACACTATAGTACTATAATTGTCAAGAGAAAAATAAGAATAATTCCTATTTTATTTTCTCAAGATGGCTCGAATAGCTATAAATCAAGTATAAATTAATAACACGCATAATATCACTGCTTTACTCATAGAATAGTACAAAACGCGCAGGCGGGTAAATAAGCATGAAGAGATTCGTTACATACCTGTATTTATATGATGGCAGAATAAAAGGAAATAATGCAGGCTTTATAAAAGTGGAAATAAATGGAGAAAAAAGTGCATTTCTCGTACAGATAAAAAATCTCGGAAAATACTCCGGAAAAGGAAGAGTGTATCTGGTATATGAAGCGGAAGAATCCATAGAGGCAGGAGAGCTTACGGTAAAAAACGGTGAAGCGCGAGAGATATATAATGTAGATACCGAAAACGTAAAGGACAGTGGAAAGACATTTTTGAAGGTGCTCGGTGTAAGGATAGAGCTGGAAAATGCAGATGAAAAATTTCTGGCAAGCTGCTGGACGGATAACACGGAAGCAGTTATAAGAAAACCACTCAAGGTACAAGCAGATTTATCAAATAAGAAAAACCCTGTATCGACTCCTAAGCCTGAACCGGGCTGCCAGAAAGAGGTCCATAGTCAAAATGTTGATGACAGTCAGGACAAAATCAGGCGCATAGACATATCAGAGCTTCGCACGCTTCCGGCTAAAAACTGGTACATAGTCAACAATAGCTTTCTTACACACGGTTACGCAAACTATAAGCATCTCGTCATCAAAACGGATACAGATGGCAGACAATATCTCGGAGTGCCGGGCGTGAGCGAGCCGCAGGAGCGCATGCTGGCAGGGATATTCGGATTCACGGAATTTGAGCCGGCCACACCGGCAAATGCAGCGGATGTCGATAGCGGAGTGTTCGGATACTGGTTCTGTCCGCTGTAGTTTTTATAGATTGTCAGAAAATTGTGGCATGAGATACCGGCGCGCGTATACTCTCACAAGAGCGCATAGCGAAGCCGGTTAGATACTGTAGAATTATGCCATGAAGCACAGAAATGACTTGCCAGGGAAGGCAAGTCAAGGAGCTATCGAGCCATGGAGGGCGAGTAGCGACGGTTTCGTCAAGCATAAAAAATCTGCAAGCATAATTCGTACAGTATCTTATCGGCGTAGCGTCAGCTCAGTGAGAGTATACGCGCGCCGGAATCCCATGCCGCAATTTTCGTATTACATAAAAACCATACACAAATTTTTTTACAAGGGAAAATGTCCTTTCCTCTGCACAAAACCACAGAAATTGTGTATAATTAAAGCTAACAAAAGAAAACTGTGGGAGGTGGCATTACATGAAAAATTATTCAAAGGATCCTGACAGACAGTATCATATCCAGGTCGCAAAGGGAGAGGTCGGCAGGTATGTTATCATGCCGGGAGACCCGAAGAGGTGCGTTAAAATAGCGCAGTACCTTGACAATCCGGTCCTGATAGCTGACAACAGGGAGTTTATCACATACACCGGCACATTGGATGGAGTGAAGGTCAGCGTAACATCGACAGGCATTGGCGGACCATCCGCATCTATAGCGATGGAGGAGCTGTACAGATGCGGTGCAGATACCTTCGTGAGGATTGGAACCTGCGGAGGCATGCAGACAGATGTGAAAAGCGGTGACATCGTGATTGCGACAGGGGCCATCCGCATGGAGGGTACATCAAAGGAGTATGCGCCGATAGAGTTTCCGGCTGTGGCAGATTTAGATGTCACAAACGCGCTTGTTGCGGCAGCAAAGCAGAAAAACTTTATGCATCACACAGGTGTGGTGCAGTGCAAGGATGCATTTTACGGACAGCACGAGCCTGAAAAAATGCCGGCAGGCTACGAGCTTATCAATAAATGGAATGCATGGAGGATGCTTGGCTGTCTTGCGTCAGAGATGGAGTCAGCCGCGCTTTTTGTCGTTGCGGCAAAGCTTGGAGTCAGGGCAGGCTCATGCTTCCTTGTGGTCGCAAATCAGGAGAGGGAAAAGCTCGGGCTTGAGAATCCTGTGGTACGCGATACGGACATGGCGGTTCAGGTGGCGGTTTCGGCAGTGCGAAACCTTATTCGCGAGGATTGCGCCGGAGAATAAGTCAGACATAAAACACAGAAACGGAGAACAGACATTGGATATAAATGAAATTTTAAAACACGTTGACCATACACTTTTATCCCCACAGGCTACATGGGACGAAATCAGGCAGATATGCGATGATGCGATAAAATATCACACAGCATCGGTCTGCATACCGCCGAGCTATGTAAGTCAGGCGTCAAAGTATCTGGGTGAAAGGGTAAAGGTCTGTACAGTGATAGGCTTCCCTAACGGATATTCGACCACTGCGGTGAAAGCCTTTGAGACAGAGGATGCCCTTGCAAACGGAGCGAAGGAGATAGATATGGTCATCAATATCGGCTGGCTCAAGGATAAAAGGTATGAGCTGATAGAGGATGAAATAAAGAAGCTCAAGTCTATATGCAAGGATAAGGTGCTTAAAGTCATCATCGAGACCTGCTTTCTCACAGATGAGGAGAAAATCAGGATGTGCGATATCGTGACGAGCGCAGGGGCTGATTACATCAAGACATCTACAGGATTTGGCACGGCAGGTGCGACCTTTGACGATATAAAGCTGTTTTCAGAGCATATCGGGGAGGGTGTGAAGATGAAGGCTGCCGGAGGCATTTCTTCATTAGATGATGCAGAAAGATTTCTTGAGCTTGGTGCTGACAGGCTTGGGACAAGCCGTGTGGTGAAGCTTATTAAGGCTATGGACTGAGTTTTCGTATACAATAAATAACAGGGGAATTATATATGGATAAAAAAACAATTGAAAAACTGATTGATACAGCCCTTGCACAGCTTGACTTTTCATATGCACCGTACTCAGGCTTCAATGTCGGTGCGGCTCTTTTAGCAAAAAATCAGGCAGTCTACACCGGCTGCAATATAGAAAATGCAGCCTACACACCGACAAACTGTGCGGAAAGGACAGCATTTTTCAAGGCTGTGAGTGAAGGCGTGCGGGATTTTGAGGCAATCTGTATCGTGGGTGGAAAGAACCAAAAAGCGACAGGTTATACAGCACCATGCGGAGTATGCCGCCAGGTTATGATGGAGTTTTGCAATCCGAAGACCTTTAAAATAATACTGGCGATTGACAGGGAAAACTATAGGATTTACACACTGGAGGATATGCTCCCGCAGGGGTTCGGACCTGCGAACCTTGAGTAGAGCGACCTGTAGCTGTACCTTTAATGGGCTGTATAATGGGCTGTAATAGTTGTTGATTATATGGTGGTGTGAACATTAGCCGCCTCAACAGGAAGTGGGAAACCGGAAATGGGGGAAATATGGAGAGAGAAGAGAATATAAGAGACAATATAATAAAGCTGCCGAAAATTGAGCTTCACTGCCATCTGGATGGCTCATTAAGCCGTGAATTTGTCGAGAAAAGGCTTGGCAGGACGGTGCAGGAGACAGAGCTCAGCGTGTCGGATGACTGCACAAGTCTGGCACAGTATCTGGAGAAATTTGACTTGCCGGGGCAGTGCATCCAGGATGAAAAGGGGCTTGAGGGAGCAGCCTATGATGTGCTTAAGGGCATGCACAGGGAAAACGTCGTATACGCGGAAATCCGTTTTGCACCGCTGCTTTCAGAGAATGAGCGCATGAGCTGCGAGCGCGTGATAGAGGCGACGATTAAGGGACTTGAGAGAGGTAAAAAGGATTTTGGCATAGAATGTGGGCTTATTGTGTGCGCCATGAGGCATCACAGCGAGGAGCAAAACAGACGCATGCTTCACACCGCAAGGGAATTTTTAGGCGTGGGTGTGTGCGCGGCAGACCTCGCAGGTGCTGAGGTGCCTTACCCTATGTCAGGCTTCATGGAGCTTTTCAAATATGCAAAGCAGCTTGGGCTGCCTTTTACAATCCATGCGGGAGAGTGTGGAAATGCACAGAATATCATAGATGCAGTGGAGGATGGCGCGGCCAGGATAGGCCATGGAATAGCCATGAGAGGCCACGGAGAACTTGAAAGGCAGCTTTCGGCAAAGGGCATAGGCATCGAGCTTTGTCCGATAAGCAATCTGCAGACAAAGGCGGTGGCATCTGCAGACGAATATCCCATCAGGGAGTTTTTGGACGCCGGATTAAAGGTCACAATAAACACAGACAACCGCACCGTAAGCAATACAACTCTGTCAAAGGAGCTTGAATTCATAGAAAGAACCTATGGTATACGCGAAGAGGAGCTGCCGCTTATGATGAAAAATGCACTGGATGTGGCATTTGCGGATGATGCCGTGAAGGAGCGGATTTTCAGACAGCTGGTATAGTGCCGTGAAGCTTATGGAGATTTAACATTTAACCGCAGCACAAATTTACGGACCGGAAAATGGAGGTATGACACCATGAAGAAATATAACAGAATTTTTGTGATAGTCCTGGATTCTCTGGGAATCGGCGCAATGCCGGACTCGGAAAGGTTTGGAGACACAGATGTAGACACCTTTGGACATATACTTGAGAGGAGGCAGACTCTGGACATCCCGAATCTTACAAGGCTTGGAATGCTCAATCTGCACTGTGGCGGTCAGATGCAGCCGGCTGCTGAGCCAATCGGCAGATTTACGCGGCTGGCAGAGGCGAGCAACGGCAAGGACACGATGACAGGCCACTGGGAGATGATGGGCATAAAAACCGAAAAGTCGTTTAAGACCTTCACAGAGCACGGATTTCCACCGGAGCTCATCGCTGAGCTTGAGAAGCAGTGCGGAAAAAAGATAATTGGCAACAAGAGCGCCAGCGGCACTGAGATAATCGAGGAGCTCGGAGAGGAAGAGATAAAGAACGGTTCGATGATTGTATACACATCAGCGGATTCAGTGCTTCAGATTTGCGGCAATGAGGAGACCTTTGATTTACAGAATCTCTACCGCTGCTGTGAGATAGCCAGAAAAATAACACTCAAGGACGAGTGGAGAGTAGGGCGCGTCATTGCAAGGCCATATGTGGGAAAGAAAAAGGGTGAGTTCGTGCGAACCTCAAACAGGCACGACTATGCGCTTAAGCCTACAGGTCTTACTGCATTAAATGCATTAAAGGACAGTGGACTGGATGTCATTTCAGTCGGCAAAATCAATGATATTTTCTGCGGAGAGGGCATTACAGAGGCTTTCCGCTCAAAAAGCTCGGTTCATGGAATGGAGCAGACCATTGATATTTGTGAGAAGGATTTTACAGGGCTGTGCTTTGTGAATCTGGTCGATTTCGATGCACTGTGGGGTCATCGCAGAAATGTGACAGGCTACGGAGAGGAAATAGAAAAATTTGATAAAAACCTGGGCATTTTAATGGAAAAGCTAAGGGATGATGATCTGCTCATACTGACCGCAGACCACGGAAACGACCCTACCTACAAGGGAACGGACCACACACGCGAGTATGTGCCTTTTATCGCGTATTCAAAGAGCATGAAGGCCGGCGGCGCAATTGAGGAGGAAGCCACCTTTGCGGTGATTGGAGCCACAATTGCTGACAACTTCGGCGTAAAAATGCCGGAGGGTACCATCGGACATTCTATTCTTGAAGAACTTTAAGGGGTAATATCTCAGGAATTTTTAAACTTAAACAGAAAATATATGGAGAAAAAAATGAACAGTATATATGAAAAACTCACCACATGCCTTGCAAGTGTGCGTGAAAAAACAGATTTTGTACCGGAGACAGCCATAGTTTTGGGCTCGGGACTTGGAGACTATGCAGAGCAGATTAAGATAGAGACAACCATAGATTACAAGGATATCAAGGGCTTTCCAACATCCACAGTTCCCGGACACAAGGGCAGGTTTGTATTTGGATATGTGGATAGTGTGCCTGTTGTCATCATGCAGGGCAGAGTACATTATTATGAGGGGTATCCGATAACAGACGTTGTGCTGCCGACACGCCTCATGGGAATGATGGGCGCAAAAAAGCTGATACTCACAAATGCGGCAGGCGGCCTTAATACTGATTTTAATCCGGGAGACTTTATGCTGATTTCGGACCATATCGCGACAGCCATACCAAGTCCGCTGATCGGAGCCAATATTGATGAACTGGGCGAGCGTTTTCCGGATATGAGCGAGGTATACAGCCGTAGAATGAGGGAAATCGTAAAAGAAAAGGCAGATAAGCTGGGCATAAAGCTGAGAGAAGGAGTCTACGTACAGCTCACAGGCCCGCAGTATGAGACCCCGGCCGAGGTCAGGATGTGTAAAATCCTCGGAGGAGATGCCGTCGGAATGAGCACAGCCTGTGAGGCACTTGCAGCGCGCCATATGGGGATTGAGGTTTGCGGAATCTCATGTATCACCAACCTTGCAGCAGGAATTTCCGACAAAAAGCTCAACCACAAGGAAGTGCAGGAAACCGCAGACCGCGTGGCAAAGCAGTTTACAGAACTGATCACTGCTGTGGTGAAGGATATATAAACGGAAGCAGATTACATTGAGGTGTGAATAGTAACAAAAAACCGCGAAATGTCGAAAGTTGCGACCGAAACCAATTGAATGAGAGTTCTATCAAGGCTATAATTGAACCAGTACAGCGATATAACTTTTTTCGCAGTGCTGGTTCTTTTCGATGTGCCAAAAGCGTATAGCGAATAAAATATAATTTCAGACAGGAGGACTTCAATTTGGAGAAAGTACGTTACATGATTTCCGATGCGGCAGCCGCCGTGGATGTGGAGACTCATGTGTTGCGTTACTGGGAGGATGAGCTGGGACTTGATGTGCCTAGAAATGAACTTGGTCACAGATACTATACGAGAGATAATATAAAGCAGTTTTTAAGGATAAAGGAGCTCAAGGAGAAGGGGTATCAGCTTCGTGCAATCCGCGATATGCTTCATTCGGATGCACCAGGTGAGCCATTAAATCCACCGAATCCTGCGGTCATGGAAAAATCTGTACAGCCTGTAAATTACCCAAATATTGCAAATCAGGCGGCAAAACAGGAGATGTATGGGTATAATCCCGCATATCACGATAAGCTGGACGGATACAATCATACATACAGAAGCCGCACGGCAGAAGAGCGTATGGATGAGTTTCGCGAGCTGATGAGCAATATCGTGGGGAGAGCCATAGCACTGAACAATGAGGAGCTGAGTCAGCAGATATCCACTGAGGTGCAGGAGCGGATATTAAAGGAAATGAACTATCTGATGCGCGAACAGGACAGCGCGCAGGAGGAGAGATATAAAAAGCTGGACGCTGCCATACGCGGAAATCTGCGTAGAAAGGGGCTTTTTTCCAGGAAAAGGAACGCGGACATGCCTGCAGATACAAAAATAAGCGCTGCAGACACCAAGGGAAAGAAGGGACGCGACAAGACGCATACACATGAGCTTAATCCGGTGAGGCTGTAGAGCATACATGACAACGCTTACACTATAAAAATAATTACTGCAAAAAACGCTTACAGCATAAAAATGATTACAATACAAAGACGATTACAACACAAAAAAAAGACGACCCATAACAGGTCGTCTTTCTTTCTTACAGTATGCTAAAATTAGCCCTGGCTGATTGCTCCAGTTGGGCAAACACCAGCACATGTACCACAATCGAGACAAGAATCTGCATCGATTACGTACTGTGAATCACCAGCAGAGATAGCTCCTACTGGGCACTCACCAGCACATGTACCACAGCTAACGCATGAATCAGAAATTACGTATGCCATAATGAAATCCTCCTTATAAAATAATGATCATTATTCGCCGTTATTGGCTTATCTGCATTTTAGTACAAAACGCAGAATAATGCAATGCCAAATAAAATTGTACTTACTTTTACACAATCTTATATAAAAATTACCAAATATTGAGTAAAACTTGAAATGCTATTGTTACTATTGTATAATAAATAGAAAACTATTCAGAACCTCTGAGGACAAAAGAGCTGATACCTCATGCTTACATGTAAGCAGCAGGTTTTCCTGCTCTCGAGGTGGCTCTGAATTGTTACAATAAAAACACATGATTATTTAGAAAAACTGGTGTTTGCACATGGTATATTACTGTAGTATGTGCGGTGAGGATATAAAATGGAAACAAAAATTATAAAAATAGATCAGGACAATTTAGACCATAAGCTCATGCAGGAGGCAGGTGATTTGATTGCAGCCGGTGAGCTTGTAGCGTTTCCGACAGAGACAGTGTATGGGCTTGGCGGTGATGCTTTAGATCCGGAGGCATCAAAGAAGATATACAGTGCAAAGGGGCGTCCGTCGGACAATCCGCTTATCGTACACATATCAGATTTTTCAGATTTGGAGCGCATCGCAAAGACGGTGCCGGAGGATGCAAGGAAGCTTTCGGATGCTTTCTGGCCGGGACCTCTTACCATGATAGTGGAGAAGGGCGATGCAGTGCCGTATGCCACAACAGGCGGCATGGACACGGTGGCTGTGCGCATGCCGAATCATCCTATAGCGCTAGATCTTATAAGAAGAAGCGGTTGCCTTATCGCGGCGCCAAGCGCCAACACATCCGGCAGACCGAGCCCTACAGAGGCTGCACATGTGGCTGAGGATTTAAGCGGCAAAATAGCTATGATTATAGACGGAGGACCGGTTGGCATAGGAATAGAGTCCACCATCATTGATCTGACAGAGGATACACCTATGGTACTCCGCCCGGGATACATCACACCTCAGATGCTTTCAAAGGTATTAGGCAAGGAGGTCATCATCGATCCGGGAATCATAGCGGCAGATGATACTAGAAAGCCCAAGGCCCCCGGCATGAAGTACAAGCACTATGCGCCAAAGGCTGACATGGTCATCGTGGACGGTACCAGAAAGCATGTGATTGCAAAGATAAATGAGCTTGTGGCTTCGCACAGGGATGATGGCAAAAAGATAGCAGTCATCGCAACAGAGGAGACAAAGCAGTTTTATGATGCAGATGTTGTCCTGTCGATGGGAAGCAGGGCCGATGAGGATTCGATAGCCCATGAGCTTTACCGTATATTAAGGGATTGTGATGAGCTCGATGTGGATGTGATTTTCTCGGAGAGCTTCTCCACACCGCGTATAGGACAGGCCATCATGAACCGTATGCTAAAGGCGGCAGGCCATCAGGTGATAGACACACATGTGAAGTATGACAAAATCATTTTTGTCGCACAGACCGGCACATGCAGGGAGCAGATGGCAAAGGGCATCATGAACGACTTTGTACTCAAGGTGCCGATGGAGATTGAGGCGAGAGGACTTGTTGTTCAGTTTCCGGAGCCGGTCAATCAGAAGGCAGAGGCAGTGCTCATAAGCAATGGCATTTCCACGGATGGCATGGTGTCAACGCAGCTTGAGGAATCGGATATCACGGAGAGTACTATGGTATTTACCATGGAGTCATCACAGCGCGAGCGCATCATAGAAAGCTTTGCCGATATCGACCCGGAGCAGGTCTTTGTGCTTTCACAGTATGTGGGCGATGAGCTTGAGATACTTGACCCTTACGGCGGCACGCTTCAAAGCTACGGACTGTGCTATGAAAGCCTCAGAGCCACGCTTAAGAAGCTGGTAAAGCTCTTAAATGCAAATGGTGAAAATAATCAGTAACCGGAATACAAAATACATAAATGACAAACAAATATAAGACAACACAATACAAGACAAAGGAGAACAAATATTATGGGTAAGGTAGTAGTTATGGATCATCCGCTGATTCAGCACAAGATTGGAATTATGAGAAGAACCGACACAGGTTCAAAGGATTTCAGAACACTCGTCAGCGAGGTTGCGATGCTTGAGTGCTACGAGGCAACAAGAGATCTGGAGCTTGCAGATGTGGAGATTGAGACTCCTATCTGTAAGGCCACTGTGAAGGAATTAAAGGGCAAAAAGCTTGCAGTTGTTCCTATCTTAAGAGCCGGACTTGGTATGGTGGAGGGCATGCTTGAGCTCATCCCTGCCGCAAAGGTTGGACACATCGGCATGTATCGTGACCCGGAGACAGCAGAGCCTATCGAGTACTATTGCAAGCTTCCGGCAGACTGCGCCAACAGAGAGGTATTTGTGGTAGACCCGATGCTCGCAACAGGCGGTTCAGCAGTTGCAGCGCTTGATATGCTCAAAAAACGCGGTGTGAAAAACATCCACTTTATGTGCATAATTGCAGCTCCTGAGGGAGTAAAGAGACTCACAGAGGCACATCCTGATGTGGATGTATATATAGGCGCACTCGATGATCATCTCAATGAGCACAAATATATTGTGCCGGGACTCGGAGATGCAGGAGACAGAATTTTCGGAACCAAGTAATAATAATGATGATAATAGCTGCAGGTTGCTCTGAGGTGTAAACAGTGATATAAAACAGTAAAGTAACAGACAGTGTGATAGACCATATTGAATGGAGGTGTATATATGGGAGCTTCGGAAAAGAGAAAGGATTATATCTCATGGGATGAGTATTTTATGGGCATAGCGATGCTTTCAGGCATGCGCTCGAAGGATCCGAATACCCAGGTGGGGGCATGCATAGTGGACCCGGAGCACAAGATACTCTCCATGGGCTATAACGGCTTTCCTCTTGGCTGCTCAGATGATGAGTTCACCTGGGCCAGAGAGGGAGAGGACAACAAGTATTTTTATTCTACACACAGCGAGCTCAATGCCATCTTAAACTACAGGGGCGGAAGCCTTGAGGGAGCGACCATATATGTCACCCTGTTTCCGTGCAATGAGTGCGCTAAGGCAATCATACAGTCCGGCATCAGGGAGGTAGTCTACGACAGTGACAAGTACGAGGGCACTGCCAGCGTGACAGCTTCAAAGAGGATGCTGAGGGCAGCGGGTGTTACAATTCGCAGGTATGAGCACACAGGTCGTGAGGTGACGCTTGTGCTGTAGCACTTGTGGTGTAATGTACACTTATTGGTTGTATGGTTATTGCTGTCAGATTACAGCCTTATACTGCAATTGTTATGTTAAATTGACGCGATTTGACATAAAACACATATATTTTTATGCATTTTACACATAAAAATATAGACAAAAGCAATAAAAATGATATAATAATTTGTATATGAAAAGAGATAATAAGAAAGAGGTAATGAACGCACTTATCATGGTTTTCCAGTTTGGAATCAACATGATTGTGCCGATATTTCTCTGCACACTGGCCGGTGTGTGGATTGGGAAAAAGACCGGAGCGGACTGGGTAACTGTTCCATTGTTTTTCCTTGGAGCGTTTGCGGGGGCAAACAATATATACCGTATGGTTCAAAAATTCCTAAAGCCAGAGGATGATGGCAGAGCCGTCAGACAGACACCGGGCAGGCAGAGTACTACGGAAACAGAGATATCAGACAGTATTAGCAGGGTAGAGAAGGATGTTAAAAAGAATAAATGACGCATTGCCGGGACTTGTATTTGGGATAGTTTTTTACGGGATTGTTGTGCAGCTTATTGGGGTATGGTTTGTCACAGACAAAATTTCATATTCTATCGGCTTATGGTATGGGATAGCGATAGCTGTTGGTATGGCTGTCAATATCGCCACAGTCATATATGACGCGACCGCCATATATGGACAAAAGGATGCCAATCGCAGGATCGTAGCAAAATCACTTTTAAGGTATATTGTTGTTGCGGTCCTGTTATTTATATTGGGACTATTTGATTTTGGAAATCTGATAATGGCCTTTGTCGGTATGCTGGGGCTCAAGATTTCAGCATATTTACAACCTTTATTTATGAAGGTGACAGACAGATTTTCCGGGAGAAGTGATGCATCTTCCGCCGGCGAAATGGAGACAGAGTAGCAAAACCGCAGGTAAACTTAATAAGGAGGAGGTGATAATGTGAATCAGGCGATTTTACTGGAAAGTAACGCAGACAATATCGACTTTATGATCCATGGTATTTTTTCGATAAAGGTATTCGGTCAGGAGGTCTGGATTACCACATCGCATGCCTGTATCCTCATAGTGATGGCCATTATGGTCATATTCGCTATAGTGGCAAACAGGAAGCTTAAAAAAGCAAAGAAAGTACCGGACGGCTTTCAGAATATCATCGAGCTCATCGTAGAGATGCTCGACAAGATGGTTGAGGGAACCATGGGTAAGTGGGCTCCGAGGTTTGTAAACTACATCAGTACGATTTTTATATTTATACTGATGAGTAATATCTCAGGCTTGTTTGGCTTAAGACCACCGACAGCCGACTACGGAACCACACTGGCGCTTGCACTTATTACATTTTTCATGATCAGATTCAATAAGGCTAAGCATCAAAGCGCAAAGGATATCTGGACCGGTATGTGTTCACCACTGCCGCCGTGGCTGCCTATATGGGCGCCAATCAACATTATCAGTGAGATTGCAATTCCTATCTCATTATCATTGCGTTTGTTCGCCAATGTTTTGTCAGGAACTGTTATCATGGCACTGGTATATGGTCTGCTAAGGTTTATAGCCATAGCGTGGCCGTCAGTACTGCATGTATACTTTGATTTGTTCTCAGGAGCAATTCAGACATATGTATTCTGTATGCTGACAATGACATACGTTACACAGGCATGTGAGACGGATGAGTAAAACTATAAGATGTATTTTTAGGAGGATTCAATTATGGATATCAATGGACAGGATTTAATCAGAGCATGCTCAGCAATCGGTGCAGGTTTGGCGGTTATCGCCGGAATCGGACCTGGTGTTGGACAGGGTATCGCAGCAGGACATGGTGCAGCAGCCGTAGGACGTAACCCGGGAGCAAGAGGACAGATTATGTCAACCATGCTTTTAGGACAGGCGGTTGCAGAGACAACAGGTCTTTATGGTCTCGTTGTTGCATTACTTTTACTTTTCGTTCATCCGCTCGGATAGTATATTACGGTTTGCCGCAGAGGATTACCGTGCGGCGATACAGCCAACGGAAAGGAGAGTAAAAATTGTTAGCACAGGGATATACATTTTTGTTTAATCTGGATGCGCAGTTGCTCTTTGATACAGTACTTTTGGCAGTTGCAGTATTTTTCCTTTTCATGCTGATGTCGTATCTGCTTTTCAACCCTGCAAGGAAGCTGTTAAAGGACAGGCAGGACAGGATAGAAAGCGATATAAACACAGCTATTGCTGACAAGGAAAGTGCCGCAGCACTAAAGGCAGAGTACGAGGGAAAGCTTAAGGATATCGATAAAGAGGCCGAGGCTATTCTCACAGAGGCGAGACAGAAGGCGCTTAAAAACCAGAACAAGATTGTGGATGATGCAAAGGAAGAGGCTTCACGCATCATAAAGAGAGCCAGAGAAGAGGCAGAGCTTGAGAAGAAGCATGCCATGGATGATATGAAGCAGGAGATGATACAGATAGCATCGCTTATGGCACAAAAGGCTGTCGCAGCTTCAATCACCACAGACATTCAGGATACACTCGTTGAAGAGACACTTAAGGAAATGGGAGAATCAACATGGCTAAGCTAGTATCTAAGGTATACGGTGATGCATTGTTTGAGGCTGCCCTTGAGGACAACAGGCTATCCAGCCTGTCTGACGAGGTAACAGCAGTAAAGGAAATCATTGCTGCAAATGATGACCTCTCAAAGCTGATGGATCATCCGCAGATTGATAAAGAAGAAAAGGTCAGAATCATCGAAGAAATATTTGGGGGAAGAGTTTCAGCGGAGCTGGTAGGGCTTATGAGGATGATTATAGAAAAGAATCACTACAAAGAGCTTACCTTAGTTTTCGACTACTTTCTTGACAGAGTCAAGGAGTACCAAAATATTGGAACAGCATACGTCACATCTGCATTTGAGCTGTCAAAGGAGCAGAAGCTTGCTGTGGAGAAACGACTTCTTGACACGACAAAATACGTGAAATTTGAGATGCATTTTGAGGTGGATACCGCGCTCATAGGCGGTATGAAAATCAGAATCGGGGACAGAGTGGTGGATTCATCTGTCAGCAGCAGATTAGAAAGACTCACCCGCGATTTGACAAAAATACAATTGAAAGTAGGTGAATGCGCTCCATGAATCTAAAGCCGGAAGAAATCAGCTCAGTAATAAAGGAGCAGATTAAAAGATACGCTTCCCAGCTCGAAGTCGCTGATGTAGGAACAGTCATTCAGGTGTCAGACGGAATCGCACGTATTCATGGTCTTGAGAATGCGATGCAGGGAGAGCTTTTGGAATTTCCAGGGGAAGTATATGGAATGGTATTAAACCTCGAGGAGGACAATGTCGGTGCTGTTTTACTTGGACAGCAGCGCAATATCAACGAGGGAGATACAGTTAAGACCACAGGACGAGTGGTAGAGGTGCCGGTAGGCGATGCGATGCTCGGCCGAGTAGTAAATGCACTCGGACAGCCAATCGACGGAAAGGGACCTATCCAGTCGGACAAATATCGTCAGATAGAGAGAGTAGCATCGGGAGTTATCTCGAGAAAGTCAGTAGATACACCGCTTCAGACCGGTATAAAGGCTATTGACTCAATGGTTCCTATCGGACGAGGACAAAGAGAGCTTATTATCGGAGACAGACAGACCGGAAAGACGGCTATCGCGATAGATACCATAATCAACCAGAAGGGACAGGGTGTGAAATGTATCTATGTAGCTATCGGTCAGAAGGCTTCTACGGTTGCATCCATAGTAAATGAGCTCGAGGAGTTCGGAGCCATGAGCTACACGACAGTAGTGGCTGCGACAGCATCAGAGCTTGCACCGTTACAGTATATCGCACCATACTCAGGCTGCGCTATAGGTGAGGAATGGATGGAAAACGGACAGGATGTGCTCATAGTTTACGATGATCTGAGTAAGCATGCAGCAGCATACCGTACACTTTCACTCCTTTTAAAGAGAGCGCCCGGACGAGAGGCTTATCCGGGAGATGTTTTCTATCTCCATTCAAGGCTTCTGGAGAGAGCAGCGAGACTGTCAGACAAGCTGGGTGGAGGCTCACTCACAGCCCTTCCTATCATTGAGACACAGGCGGGTGATGTATCGGCATATATCCCGACCAATGTTATCTCAATCACAGACGGTCAGATATATCTCGAGACAGAGATGTTCAACGCGGGCTTCAGACCTGCCATAAATGCAGGACTTTCAGTTTCACGAGTTGGAGGCTCGGCACAGATAAAGGCAATGAAAAAGATTGCAGCACCTATCCGAGTAGAGCTGGCTCAGTACAGAGAGCTTGCAGCGTTCTCACAGTTTGGCTCAGAGCTTGATGCAAGCACAGCAGAGCAGCTCGCACAGGGAGCACGAATCAAGGAGATTTTAAAGCAGCCGCAGTACAAGCCGATGCCTGTAGAGAAGCAGGTTATCATAATATACGCTGCGACAAAGAAGTATCTTATCGATATCAAAATCGAGGATATTTTAAGATTTGAGGCAGAGCTGTTTGATTTCATTGATACCAGATATCCTGAGATTCCTGAAGCAATCAGGGAGAAAAAGGTGATGGACGATGATACGGAGCAGGCACTTATAAAGGCAATCGAGGAATGCAAAAAGCAGTTCCGTTAGACGGTTGGATATTAGTAGAAGGCAGGTGGTAAAATGGCTTCGATGCGAGACATAAAGCGCAGAAAAAGCAGTATTACAAGTACTCAGCAGATCACAAAGGCCATGAAGCTCGTTTCTACCGTCAAGCTGCAAAAGGCGAGAGCACATGCGGAGGCAACAGATCCGTATTTCAACTATATGTACAGGACAGTCAGCTCGATGCTTGCAAAGAGCGGCAATTTGGAGCACCCATACTTAAAGGCCGGTGATTCGCCAAGGAAGGCGGTAGTTGTTTTGACATCAAACCGCGGACTGGCAGGCGGATACAACAGCAATATAGTAAAGCTCATCACACACGGAGACTTCAAAAAAGAAGAACTCGACATATACGCTGTGGGAGCAAAGGGTGAGGAGCTGCTTACGTCAAAGGGCTATCATATAGTCGAGAGTGCACCGGAGATGATGGAGGACCCGACCTACGAGGATGCTGCGGCACTTTGCAAAAGAGTGTTAAAGGCATTTACAGACGGTCAGGTAGGGGAGATTTACCTCGCATATACCCATTTCAAAAACACAGTTACACAGGAGGCGAAGCTCATAAAGCTATTGCCGGTGGAGCTGGATGAGAGCGGGGCAGATGAGAAAGAGGACTCCAATATTCTCATGAATTTTGAACCGAATCCGGAGGAGGCTTTGGAGCTTATTATACCAAAATATGTGACAAGCCTGTTTTACGGAGCACTGGTGGAGTCATTTGCCAGTGAAAACGGAGCCAGAATGCAGGCGATGGATTCTGCTACGAGCAATGCAGAGGATATGATCAGTGATCTGACATTGAAATATAACAGAGCGCGTCAGGGCTCAATCACGCAGGAGCTTACTGAGATAATTGCAGGAGCTAATGCGATAGAGTGATACATGCATATCCGGTCATGGGAAGGCAGGCATGTATGTCTGTGAATGGCCAAAAAGGCGAGTGTATCATATGAATTAAAAAAGAAGGAGAAACTATAAATGGCAGATAAAAATGTAGGTAAAATCATACAGGTTATCAGTGCCGTTCTGGATATCAAGTTTTCAGAGGGTAATCTGCCTGAGATAAACGATGCAGTCGAGGTGCCGCTGAAAAACGGCGGAAAGCTGGTCGTCGAGGTTGCACAGCATCTGGGCGACGATACAGTCAGATGTATCGCCATGGGACCTACTGATGGTCTCGTCCGCGGCATGGACGCTATCTCAACAGGAGCACCTATTTCTGTGCCGGTGGGGGAGAATACACTTGGAAGAATGTTCAATGTGCTCGGAGATCCTATCGATGAGGTTGAGCCTCCACAGACGGAGGAAAAATGGGCAATCCACAGACCAGCGCCTAGCTTTGAGGAGCAGGCTACATCGCAGGAGATGCTTGAGACAGGAATAAAGGTTGTAGATTTGCTCTGCCCATACCAGAAGGGTGGAAAAATCGGACTCTTCGGAGGTGCCGGAGTAGGAAAGACGGTGCTCATCCAGGAGCTTATCCACAACATCGCTACACAGCATGGTGGATACTCAGTATTTACCGGTGTAGGAGAGCGTACACGAGAGGGAAATGACCTGTACTACGAGATGAAGGAGTCAGGTGTTATCGACAAGACCACCATGGTGTTCGGACAGATGAACGAGCCACCTGGAGCACGTATGAGAGTTGCCCTGGCAGGACTTACAATGGCAGAGTATTTCCGTGACAGAGGCGGCAAGGATGTGCTTCTCTTTGTGGACAATATCTTCCGTTTCACACAGGCAGGTTCAGAGGTATCAGCGCTTTTAGGACGTATGCCTTCAGCCGTTGGTTACCAGCCGACACTGCAGACAGAGATGGGAGCTCTTCAGGAGCGTATCACATCAACAAAGAACGGTTCAATCACATCGGTTCAGGCCGTATATGTGCCTGCAGATGACCTTACAGACCCGGCACCGGCGACTACCTTCGCACATCTCGATGCCACGACAGTACTTGAGCGTTCTATCGCAGAGCTTGGTATTTATCCGGCTGTAGACCCACTGGCATCCACATCGCGTATCCTTGATCCGCGTATCGTGGGACAGGAGCATTTTGAGGTGGCACACGCTGTTCAGGAGATACTCCAGAAGTACAAGGAGCTGCAGGATATCATCGCAATCCTCGGTATGGATGAGCTCTCAGAGGAGGATAAGCTCGTAGTAAGCCGTGCACGTAAGGTGCAGCGTTTCCTGTCACAGCCGTTCTTCGTAGCAGGACAGTTTACAGGACTCGAGGGCAAATATGTGCCTATCGCCGAAACCATCAGAGGCTTTAAGGAGATACTCGAAGGAAAGCATGATGATGTACCGGAGAGTTATTTCTTAAACGTTGGAAGCATAGATGAAGTCCGTGCCAAGATGCAGTAATGTGAGGTGATTTCATGGCAGATAACATTTTTGACATAGAAATAATCACACCGGACAGGGTGTTCTACAAGGGAGAGACAGATTTCCTCGAGTTCAATACCCAAAACGGAGAGATTGGTGTATACAAAAACCATATACCGCTCACGACAGTGCTTGCACCGGGAATCGTGACTATCCATAATGGCGATGAGGAGAAAATAGCCGCAATCCATTCAGGCTTTGCGGAAATACTTGGAGACAAGGTCACATTTCTCGCAGAGCTTGCAGAGTGGCCTGATGAGATAGACATAGACCGTGCACAGGCCGCAAAGGAGCGGGCAGAGCAGCGCCTTTCAAATCACACAGCAGAGATTGATGTGAAGAGAGCAGAGTTTGCACTCAGGAAGGCACTTATCAGAATAGATGTGGCACATCATATGTAATTATAAAATCCCGGAATCTGCAGGTAAGCGGATTTCCGGGATTTTTAATAATAAGTATCATTGTGGTATAATAGAGGCATGTAACTGCTATTTATATATTAATATTCTCTACTATCCTTATTTTTTTAAGCTTTCAATAATTTGATCTAAAGTGTTAATTGCGTTAATAGAACTAAAATAGTCACAATCAGAATAGATAGCAGCTCCCAAGTTTGCTACTTCTGTTACCCTCCTAGATTTCGTTCTAATTTTTCTCTACTCCATTGATAACTTACTTTTTTTAACAATCCATCGTTTTCTACTACTACCTTTGCAATCACCTCCCCCTTTTCATATATGTAATAAATACCTTTCGTTTCAGATACCACGTCAATTTCACTGAGCTGATATCTTTTGTATATAGAATTATTTTCTTGAACAATTTGTTTAATTAAATCATCTAAATTATCTTCATGTTTTCTGATATAGTATACAAGAGTGAAATTACCTTCGTGTTTATAATCATGCTCGTCATACATGGACGCCACTTCAAAATAATCATATTCACCAAAATTCAATCCATAATAATCCAAAACTCTATCAAATGTATTATTTACTCCGGATGCCGAACCCATCATAAGACAAAACAAACCAAAAAATGATGTCCAAAAAACATATATAAGACAATATATTTTTTTGCTCTTTATATTTTCCCTATCACGATGTCTTCCATAACAAATCACATCCGTGATTTGCTTGGGGAAAAATAGCGTGATAAAAATTGAAAATATTGCATATAACAATCCCATAACAGTTTCTCCCATTTCTTATTATGCTATAGCCCACTATAATACGTCGCAAACTATGCTGTAGATGTTCTTACAAGAAAGACTTCTAAAAACACTAGAAAATTTGAAAAAATTCAAAGGTGCAATTGTAATCACAGCTATTAACACATTGAAAGTTCCAAATGAACCCAACGAATTTCACAGGGTATTCTTGGCATTTATATATTGGGGTGAATCATTCAATTTTAATGATATCATATCTTTCCGAATTTACCACTTTATATATATCTGTAAACTTTATTTATCATAATATTTAGACAATTATATCATTTATACCATACTTTGTCAATTTTCATCAAAATCCACTTATGCAAAAGAAAAAACTGTACATTATGCACAATAATATTGTTCTTAAAAAGGAAAGAAAAATATTACTTTTTCTCCCTTGTATATATTTACCCCATAATTCTAACGAATACCGGGATTTTTGCAGTTTGTAAAAATTGCGGATATCATGCGCATATTCTATGGAAAATTCCGCTGAAATATGCTTTAATAGAAGATATATAGCAGTAAAGGAGATGAACGCAATGGGGAGATTTGTAAATCCTGGAAACAGTGCATTCAAGGTAGCATTAGCTTCCGAGATATATATAGACAAAACAGGCTTGCTCGATTTTACCAATAGTGTGCTTGGAACAAAGCAGGCATATATATGTAATAGCCGGCCGAGAAGGTTTGGCAAGTCTATTACGGCTGATATGCTTACAGCATATTACAGCAAGGGCTGTGATTCCAGAGAATTATTTATGAACTATAACATTGCACAGACAGAATACTTTGAGAAATATCTCAACAAGTATGATGTTATTCATCTCGATATGCAGTGGATACTAATGGATGCCGGTGCGCCGGAAAGAATATCAGGATATATAAATAAAAATGTTATATCAGAGTTGGCAGATCTGTACAAGGATATTGATTTAAGAGATCAGAAAACATTGTATGGTGCTCTATCGGTTATTAACAGTATGACGAACAATAAATTTGTAATTATAATCGATGAGTGGGATGTTTTGATACGTGATGAAGCAGCAAATTCCTCAGTTCAGGAGGAATATATCAATTTCATGCGCGGAATGTTTAAAGGAAGTGAACCAACAAAGTATATAGAGCTTGCATTTCTCACAGGAATTTTACCGATAAAAAAGCTAAAGACGCAGTCGGCACTTAATAATTTTGATGAATATACCATGTTATATGCGGGACGTTTGTCACCATATATTGGCTTTACTGAGGATGAGGTCAGAGACATATGTGATCGCTATGGCAGGGATTTTAGCCAGGTAGAGCGGTGGTATGATGGATATATGCTGGGAGATTGCCATGTATACAATCCGCGTGCAGTAGTAAATTGCATGCTTCAGGGAGACTTAAAGAGTTATTGGTCAGAGACCGGGTCTTATGATGTCATAGTTCCACTTATAAATTTGGATTTTGATGGATTAAAGACCGCAATAATTCAGATGCTGTCCGGTGGAGAAATAAAGGTGAACACCGGCAGCTTTATGAATGATACGGTTAGTTTTAAAAATAAAGATGATGTTTTAACATATCTTGTTCATTTAGGGTATCTGGGATTTGATCAGAAAAAGAGATGTGCGTTTATTCCAAATGAGGAGATACGGCAGGAGCTGACAACCGCTGTTGAGAGTACAAGATGGAAGGAGCTTATTACATTTGAAAATGAATCGCTTTTCCTTTTGGATGCGACACTTGACATGGAAAATGATATTGTGGCTGAAATGATAGGACGAATTCATGATGAGTATGCATCAGGAATTCAGTATAACAATGAGAATTCTCTAAGCAGCGTCCTTACTATAGCATATCTGGGTGCAATGAACTATTATTTTAAGCCGGTGAGGGAATTGCCTACAGGCAGAGGTTTTGCGGATTTTGTTTATATCCCTAAGCCGGAATTTGCGATAGATTATCCGGCAATGGTTGTTGAACTGAAATGGAATAAGACAGCAAAAACAGCGATTAATCAAATAAGGGAAAAACAATACATGAAGTCGATAGAGCAATATACAGGTAATATTTTGCTTGTCGGCATAAGCTATGATAAGAAGACAAAGAAGCATCAGTGTATTATAGAAGAGTACATGAAAAAATAATCAGATAACATTTGGATAGCAGGATAACGACTGCAAGAGGAAGAAAATGTCTAGAAGAAAGAGGCAGAAAACCGGAATGATAAATAAAGAAAAGGAAAATAACAGCATGACGCAGGAGACTCAAACACCGCAGCAGACAGTAGATGCGCAGCAGATGGTTATACCGCAGGAGAGCGAGCGCATCCAGCGGGCTGAGTGGATTCACGAGCAGGTGAAGCTTCAGCGTGAGGCAGAGGATGAGGCCTGGGAGAAGATCATGGAGGAGCAGAAGCTGCTTACAGAGCGCAGACGCTCCATAGATGCCGATATAAACAGCAACAGGGAGCTGAAGCGATACCATGAGGACTGCATGGAGGATATCACAGACCAGGTATATTCACTGCATGGCATATCGGTAGACAAGCTGGAGGGCATAAAAGAGTACAGGAATGCCCTGTTCCGCGGAGAAGCATTCATAGTGTTTTGCATATCTGTAATAATGGCTGCGATTGTGGCATATGCCTATGGACCGACTTCGCAGCTGTGCCTGTATGTACTCATGTGTGTAGGTGCGGAGGGAGCGTTATTGTCCCAAAAGCGAAAGAATATACTGTTTTTCATCCCACTTATCCTGATAGCGGCGGAGATGGCAGGCTACAAGCTGTATCCGCAGTATCTGGAGTATGTCACGATGGCTGGAGAGGCACTAGCGCTGCTTCTTATGATGATAGGCACTGTTGGATACTTTGTGCACAATCCATACCGCAAGGACAGAAAAAATATAAAGGCTGCAAAATCAGACCTCAAGGAATTACATAAGGTTGCCAAAAAGAGCGTAAAGAAAAATAAAAAGAGCCGCATAAAGAACGAAGCAAAAGAAGCAAAGCTTGCGGCAAAGCAGGCCAAAAGAGAGAACAAGGCTGCCATAAAGGAGCAGAAGAGGCAGAATAAGCTCGCAAAGAAGCAGGCCAAGTACGAGCTTAAGGAGAAAAAGCGACAGCAGAAGAGTGAGCGTGTTGAGCTTAAGCATGAGCTGAAGAAGACTCAGCTCATGGATAAGGTGAGAAGATTTACACCGAAGGAGCAGGAGAGTGAAAGCACCTCTTCGGCAGAGAGCATAGATAACAACATTACAGAAAACAATATCATAGAGAATAACATCATTGATATAGAGCGCAAGGTCAATTAATCATGGATGAGCATTAGGCAGACAGCTGATACTTCTCCATCCAGTAATTAATCTGGATGAAATATGCGATAAGCTGCGGACCTGCCATGAGCTGGCCAAACCACGGACTGCCGTATTCTGCCGGTGCCTTTAAAAATTCGCGCGTTTTGTCAGTGTCAATGAGAGTGCGCACAGGAGCGTTAGGGGAGTCTAATATCTCCTCCATTCCCTTTATAAGGAGAGCTTCATATCCGGGATGATAAGTCTTTGGATATGGGCTCTTTTTTCTGTGCAAAAGCTCAGGTGGCAGGACATCTGAAAAAGCATCGCGAAGCAGAGTCTTTTCCACACCGTTTTGATATTTCATATGCCAAGGCACATTAAAGACATACTCAATGATACGATGGTCGGCAAAAGGGACGCGGGCCTCAAGCTCGGAGTACATGCTGGTGCGATCCATGCGGTCAAGAAGCGTCTGCATGAACCATTTGATATTGAGATATCCGATTATGCGGCGGCTTTCGTCCTCACCGGCCTCGCCGTAAAGGAGAGGTGCTTTTGACCTGGACTCCTCATATCGAAAAGCCTGATAACCGGATAAATCAAGCTCCAAACCCATATCATCGCGCAAAAGAGCAAGGCGTGGAGCGACATCCGATGACCATGGGAAGCCATATCTTTCCAGCAGCTCTTTGCGGTAAAACCACGGATATCCGCCAAAGATTTCATCAGCACACTCACCGGTAAGAGCTACCTTGTTTTTTCGGCTGACGAGGCTGCAGAAATATAAAAGTGACGAGTCCACATCGGTCATGCCGGGCATATCCTTTGCATCGACTGCGGCAAAGAGCGCCTTGAAGAGAGAGTTCTCATCACACTCGAGATAGGAGTGGGCTGTCTCATACTCCTCAAGCATACGATTGACATAGGGCAGATCCCTCTCCGGCTGGAAGGCGTTTGCCTTAAAATACCTGTCATTGTCCTTAAAGTCGAAGGAAAAAGTGTTGAGCGTTTTACCGCGTGTGTTCATATAGTTTGCGGCGATGGCGGTCACGATGCTTGAATCGATGCCGCCTGACAGAAAAGTACATACCGGCACATCGGAAACCATCTGCCTTTTTATAGCGTCCTCCACCAGAAAACGTGTGTGAGCAACGGTATCCCGATAGCTCTCGGTGTGTTCCCGGCTTGTAAGCTCCCAGTAGGTTTCATCATGCAGCCCATCCCGGGAGTAAATCATGAAGTGTCCCGGCAAAACCTCAAACAAATCCTTAAACAGGGAAAGCCCGCTCGTGTGCGCAGGCCCGATAGCAAGAAGCTCCTGCAAGCCCTGTTTGTCAAGCTCAGGTTTTACTGCAGGGTGCGCAAAGCAGGCCTTTGGCTCGGAGCCAAACACCAGAGAATCCCCTCGGATGGCATAAAAAAGCGGTTTGACACCTACGCGGTCGCGGTATAAAAGCAGCCGGTTTTTAGCCGCATCCCATATGGCAAATGCAAAAATGCCGTTTAAACGGCTGACAAAATCAGCGCCCCAATGGATGTAGGCGTACAGAATAACCTCTGTGTCTGAGGTTGTGGAGCATACAAAGCCGTTTTCGGACAGCTCGGGAATCAGCTCATCAGTGTTGTAAATCTCACCGTTATAGCAGATAGTGTACTCATAGCCGTTGTGGGTGCGCGTCATGGGCTGGTCGCCGCACAGGATATCACGGATGGCCAGACGGCTGTGTGACAGACCAATATGATTTTTAAGGTAGCGTCCTCTGGCATCGTTGCCGCGGTGGGCGAGCACAGCACGCATCTTCTCAAGACGAAAGTTCCAGTAATCGGTGTTCTTTTCAAAGTCTTCTTTAAAATTACAGAATCCGGCAATACCACACATAAAATTTCATATCTCCGTAAAATCAGATTTTATTTATGTTATGCTTAAAAGAGCAAGGTGTGAGAAAAAGGAATTTTGGCAATAATTATATTGCTCTTTGATTAAAGGTAATGTATACTTTTCATAACATATAGATATAGGTTATGAAAAGGAGAATGCAAATGAGTTTTTATTATTCGCTTTTTAGCGATACGGATGGAGTCAGGGAAGTAATAAATCTGGCCGTATTTGTACTTACGATTGTGGCATCGTGGATTTTGTATAATAAAGCAGGGGAGCCGGGATGGGCAGCGATTATACCATTTTACAGCTCATATATACGATTCAAGGTAGCAGGAAAGAAAAAGCTGTTTTGGGGATATCTTGCCGCCTTCATTGTTACGATAGCTTCATTTATTCTGTTATGCTATGAGCTGGTTGTTTCAGGCATTTTTATGTTTGCGCGTGCTTATTCCAGATCATATTATGATTCAATGTATGGTTATAGCAGCAGTCTTAGTACTCATATGGCAATGATGATATTCTCGGTGGTTATATTTTTTTCCGCACTTATAGTTATGGTGGTTTTAAATATAATGTGTTGTATTGGTTTGTCACATGCGTTTGGCAAGGGAGCAGGATTTGCCTGCGGACTTATATTCCTCAATGTGATTTTTATCTGTATTATTGCCTTCAACAAAAACATTGTTTATGTGGGCGATGGATACAATAGTAATAATAACTACTATAATCCATACGGTTCAAACGGATACGGTCAGCAGTATGGTCAGAACATGTACGGAAACGGAGCAAATCAGCAGTACGGCCAGAACATGTACGGAGCATCGGGAACAAACGGAGCCGGAAATCAGCAGTACGGCCAGAATATGTATGGTACACCGGGAACAAACGGAGCCGGAAACCCGCAGTATGGTCAGAATGATTATGATGAAACGCAGATTCTGAGTGGTAGAAATCGTTCAGCTTCATCAGGACAGTCATGGAATGATGAGTATAACAACAAAGATTACGAATAAATAATAAGAATAAAGCGCATGAATAAAAGCTATAAATAAATGTTATAGTACAAATTTGTATCATTCTCTTGACATATAGTGTCAGAGGACTATAATACAAAACAAGATTTAAATAAATATGTTCACCAAAATTCGTTGATGAGAACAAGGTCCGATTTGTATTTATTTTCAGAGAGCCTGTGGGCGGTGCGAACAGGCAATGATCAGATTGGAATATCCTCTCTAAGAAGCAGGCTGAAAGCATTAAGTGTGTCTGTAAACCTCGCCGGTGTCCACCGTTATATGGAAAGCATATGCTGGTATGCAGAGTGTCACAGTAATACACTGTGGAATCAGGGTGGTAACGCGGATTATTTCGTCCCTTTTCAGATTATGTCAATCTGGAAAGGGATTTTTTAATTCCATAAAAGAGTTTTAGTGAGCAGAAAAATGTTAAGGAGGCTTACAATGAAAGCATTACAAAAAGTAAGTAAATTTTTATCAGACTACACATCGATAGTTGTCATAGCAATCGCCGTAGTCACATTTCTGGTTCCGAATCTGATGGCCTGGGTAAATCAGATGCTGTTTGTGGATCCGGTATCCAACAAGTTCACATGTCAGTCAATCATTATCGGAATCATCATGTTTAGTATGGGACTTACACTTACGACACAGGATTTCAAGATACTTGCACAGAGACCATTTGATATATGTGTAGGTGCAATCGCACAGTATCTTATCATGCCGTTTCTCGCATTTGGTATCTCAAAGGCATTGAATCTGCCTGACGGAATTGCACTTGGACTTATCCTCGTAGGCTGCTGTCCTGGTGGTGTTTCTTCAAACATTATGTCATACCTATGCGGTGGTGATGTGGCATTCTCAGTTGGAATGACAACAGTTTCCACATTGCTCTCACCATTTATGACACCGCTTCTGGTATCATTGCTTGCAAGCGGAACACATGTCTCAATCAAGGCGCTTCCGATGTTTGTGTCAATCATTGAGACTGTAATCCTTCCTGTAGCGGTTGGATTTTTACTCAACTACCTGCTTGGAAAGAAAAAGGCATTTGCCGAGGCTCAGAAGGTCATGCCGGGTATTGCGGTGCTTGGTCTGGCATTCGTTGTAGGTGGTGTTGTATCATCACAGGGCTCAAAGTTCTTTACATCAGGAGTAGTAATTTTTGCGGCAGTTCTGTTACATAACGGACTTGGATATCTGCTCGGATACGGTGCAGGAAAGCTGGTAGGCATGGACACAGCCAAGAAGAGAACCATCTCTATCGAGGTTGGTATGCAGAATGCAGGTCTTGCCACAAACCTTGCCACCACTACAGCACAGTTTGCTTCAACACCTGAATCAGCCATCATCTGTGCAGTGTCATGTACATGGCATTCAATCTCAGGCACACTGCTTGCCGGAGCCTTTGCATTAAAGGACAAAATGGCTGCTAAAAAGGCAGAAGAAGCCGCTGAGACAAAGACAGCATAAAGAGAATGAATACCTATTATAACCGATTGGTAAATTAAACAAAAATCATAGAAATTAAAAATAAATTATGTATAAAATATTTATTGAAATTTGTTAAAAAAAGAGTAAACATAATATACAAATAAAATTAAGATAAACAAAAGAAAGAGGTAATAATATGAGTGGAATCTTAATGATGGTAATAGCCATTGTTGTGCTCGGTGGAGCATACTTATTATATGGCCGTTATCTGCAAAACAAATGGGGCATTGATCCAAATGCCAAGACTCCTGCCTACGAGATGGAGGACGGAGTGGACTATGTACCGGCCGATACCAATGTAGTATTCGGACATCAGTTTGCATCTATCGCAGGTGCAGGTCCAATCAACGGACCAATTCAGGCAGCTATTTTCGGATGGCTTCCGGTTCTGCTTTGGATATTAATTGGTGGTGTATTCTTTGGAGCTGTTCAGGATTTTGCATCTATGTACGCTTCAGTTAAGAACAAGGGTCGTACAATCGGTTACATCATCGAGGAGTACATCGGTAAATTAGGAAAGAAATTATTCCTGTTATTCTGCTGGCTGTTCTGTATACTTGTTGTTGCAGCCTTCGCAGATGTCGTAGCCGGAACCTTCAATGGCTTTGCTGCTGATAAAGCAGGCGAGGTTACAAAGGTTGTAGCCAACGGAGCAGTTGCAACTACATCAATGCTTTTCATCATAGAAGCAGTTGCACTTGGCTTCTTCCTTAAATACTCTAAGTTCAACAAATGGATTAACACACTTGTTGCAATCGCATTACTTATAGTAGCTATAGCACTGGGACTCAATTTCCCAATGTATTTAAACCTTGGCGTATGGCACATAATTATATTTGCATATATACTTATAGCCAGTGTTACACCTGTATGGGCACTGCTTCAGCCACGTGATTACCTTAACAGCTATCTGTTAATCTTCATGATCGTAGGTGCGGTAATCGGTGTATTTGTTGCAAATCCTGCTTGTAACCTTGAGGCTTTCACAGCATTTGCAATCCCTGATGCAAACGGAAACCCACAGTATCTGTTCCCAATCTTATTCGTAACAATCGCCTGTGGTGCAGTTTCAGGTTTCCATTCACTTGTATCATCAGGTACTGCTTCTAAGCAGATTAAGAATGAGAAGAACATGCTTCCTGTTTCATTCGGTGCCATGCTTATGGAGAGTATGCTTGCAATCCTTGCACTTATTGCAGTAGCATCATTCGGTAAGGGAGAGGCAGCAGCTCAGGGACTTACAACACAGCCACAGATTTTCGCAGGAGCTATCGCAAACTTCCTGTCAGTAATCGGTTTACCACACTCACTTGTGTTCACACTGATTAACCTTGCTGTATCAGCCTTCGCTCTGACATCACTTGATTCAGTAGCCAGAGTCGGACGTCTGTCATTCCAGGAGTTCTGGCTTGATTCAGACACAGATGATGACAATATGAGTCCATTTGTCAAGCTGATGACAAACAAATACTTTGCAACAATCATCACACTGGTACTTGCATTCATGCTTACAAAGGTAGGCTATGCAGAGATATGGCCACTGTTTGGTTCAGCTAACCAGCTCTTATCAGTACTTGCACTTGTTGCCTGTGCAGTATTCTTAAAGAAGACAAAGCGTCAGGGCTGCATGCTCTGGATTCCAATGGTATTCATGATGGCAGTTACATTTACTGCACTTGGCATGACAATCTACAAGCTTACAAAGGCATTATTCTCTGTAGGACTTGACCTTGGAAATTCATTACAGCTTATATTCGCAGTATTACTGCTCATCCTTGGTGTGCTTGTCGCAATTCAGGGTGTGAAGAAGCTCTGTGAGAAATCAAGCAAGAAAGCTGCAGCTTAAGAAGTAAAATATAATGGGAGCCTGATATCAGGCTCCCAATTCTCTGTCCTTTCCCATGAAAAATACTGCTAAAGCTTCCGGACCAACATGGCTTCCGGTGCAGAAATCATAGGTGGTATTTATCACATCGCGCACTTTTATACGCTTTTTAATCTGTTCAATCACATAGAGCGAATCTTCATATGCGTCAGCATGTGCCACTCCGATAATCTGATTTTCAGGGTCTGTAATGTTGTCGCATAACAGATTGACAAGCTCATTTAATACGGCTTTTCGGCCGCGACATTTTCTGAACTGTACAATATATCCGTCCTTGCTGCCCCTTAGGATAGGCTTGATACTTAGCATGTTGCCAACCAAAGCGGTGGTTCCGCTTAATCTGCCGGTTCTTGCAATATACTTTAAATTGCCCACGGTAAACACACCGTTTAATCTGGCAGGATAGGTCTCTATCGTGTCAGCCACCTCATCAAAGCTCATGCCCTTCTCACGCATTTCACTGGCGTATATTGCGAGAAGTCCCTGTCCGAGGGAAGCATTTAATAATCCACCAGGCGTATTTTTCTGCCGTTACTGCAATCATCAAGGACAGCATCGGCTGCGACACGGGCTGAGTTGTAGTTGCCGCTTATGTTTTTGCTGAGGGAAAAATACAGGATATCCTTGTCGGCCTCTATGATTTACCTGAAGGTATCCTCAAAGATTCCGCTGCTGATAAGTCCGGTCTTTATCTCGGCACCTTCTCTTATAGCGTCATAGTATTCCTTACCCTTTGCCCGCTCCTGTTCCGGTGTGAGGTCAGGCTCAAAGCAGGTCATTTCCTTTCCGTTGACAAGGTTTACAAATGATAGCACCTTGATTTTATATTTTTTACATAGCTCTGCAGGAATGTTTGCCGCAGAGTCAACAATTATTTCAAACATATTTACCCTCGTATTTCTATAATAATGATATGATGGTCAAAAGGTATTTTGCCCCTTTAATCATAGTAATTGGTTAACTGTAGTTATGCATCACATACATTGTAATTATATTTCATTAATATATGTGGTTGCAAAGAATAGTATATGTAGTTTTCAATACTATGTCAATGAATTTTGCTATGTTTAGTAAAAATTTAGAATATTTAGATAGAGTTATCAGGGATGTAGTGTTATAGTAGAAATAATAGATATATAGATTCAATGAAACAGAGGAAAAATATGAGTGATATAAAATTAGGCTGTCACGTAGGCATGGCAGGAAAAGATATGTTTCTGGCATCAGCCAGGGAAGCAGCGTCATATGGCGCGAATGTGTTTATGCTCTACACCGGGGCACCACAGAACACGAGACGAAAGGAAATCTTTGAGCTCAACATAGACGCAGGCTGGGAATATGCACATGAGCATGGGATAAATGAGATAGTGGTCCACGCGCCATACATCATAAATCTGGCAAACACCGTAAAGCCTGAGACATACGAGCTGGCAGTGGAGTTTCTGGAAAAGGAGATAGTAAGGACCGCGGCAATGAAGAGCCGCATACTGGTGCTTCATCCGGGAAGTCATGTAAATGCCGGTGAGCAGGCTGGAATCGCACAGATTGTAAAAGGACTTAACACAGTGCTCAATAAGAATGATGACGATGTGTTTATCGCACTTGAGACGATGGCAGGAAAGGGCAGTGAAATAGGCCGTTCCTTTGAGGAGCTTAAGGCAATCTATGATGGAGTGGACAGGAAAGAAAGGCTGCGTGTCTGCTTTGATACGTGCCATGTAAATGATGCAGGATACGACATTGTGAACCATTATGATGAGGTTTTTGCAGAGTTTGACAGGGTGATAGGGCTTGAGCAGATAGCGGTATTTCATGTGAATGACAGCTTAAATCCTCTCGGAGCACACAAGGACAGGCATGCAAATATAGGCAAGGGAACCATCGGCTATGATACACTGCACCGCCTGGTGCATGATGAGACCTTTGCAAATGTACCAAAGATTCTGGAAACACCATGGCTTTGTGAGGAGGGCTCTGCGAAGAAGACTATTCCTCCTTATAAAGAGGAAATTGAATGGCTTCTTAAATAAGAAAGTGGATAAAAATTTATGGAGAGGTTTTGCATTACTTACAGTAAGATAATGGAGGCATAATAGATGAAGGAAAAAACCTACGAGGGAACTAAAAAAACACAGAATGGTTTAAAGAGAATGTTTTTTTCAGCGCTTGCGATATTATTGCAGGCAGTTTTCATGGTCTATATGCTTACAAGGCTAAATGAATATGCGGCAGCGATAAATACGACAACAAGCGTCCTGGCAATCATACTTGTGCTCGGACTGTACAATCGTGAGCAGACCGCATCCATGACTACACCATGGATTATACTGATACTGGCATTTCCGATAATGGGAGTGTCACTTTACCTGTTAGTCGGACTAAACGGCGCACCGCATAAGATGCGTGCACGGTTTGAAGAGGTGGATTCCATGCTTCTTCCATGTCTGCCTGAAAACGCAGACATACTATCCGATATGTATGAAAAGGTGCCACAGGCAGCGGGAATTTCAACATACCTGGCAAAAAATGCACTATATTCGGTATATCAGAACACGGATGTGACATATTATGATCAGGCGTCAAAGGGACTCGAAGCGCAGCTTAGCGATTTATCAAAGGCCAGAAAATTTATTTTCATGGAGTATCACGCCATAGAGGACAAGGAATCGTGGCACCGTATCCAGAAGGTGCTCACAGAGCGCGTGCAGGCAGGAGTCGAGGTAAGGGTGTTTTATGATGATATGGGCTCAATCTTTTTCATAGACAGGGATTTCTCGGAAAAGATGGAGAAGCTTGGCATCAAATGCAGGGTGTTCAACCCGGTTGCACCTGTCTTTAACATGTTTTTAAACAATCGTGACCATAGAAAAATCACGATAATTGATGGAAAAATCGCATATACCGGCGGCTATAATCTGGCAAATGAGTACTTCAACGTGACACACCCATACGGAATCTGGAAGGATACGGGAATCAGGCTCGAGGGAGATGCTGTCAAGTCGTTTACCATCGCATTTCTCGAGATGTGGAATGCATCAGAGCGCAAGGTGCCGCGCGAGGTGGATGTATCGCAATATCTGCTGCACTATGATTATGAGGCAAAACAGAGTGGATTTATCCAGCCCTATGCAGACAGCCCTCTCGATAATGAGCAGGTGGGGGAGGATGTCTATATCAGTATGGCAAACAAGGCACAGCGTTATTGCTGGTTTATCACTCCTTACCTTATCATTACCGATGAGATGAGCCATGCGCTGACACTTGCCGCCAAGCGTGGAGTTGACGTGCGCATCATCACGCCTGGCATACCTGATAAGAAACCAATATACAGCGTGACACGCTCATTCTACAACCAGCTTGTGAAGCATGGTGTGAGGATTTTTGAGTGGACACCGGGCTTTTGCCATGCAAAGATGAGTGTGGCAGACGATATAATGGCAACCTGCGGTACCATAAATCTTGACTACAGAAGCCTTTATCATCACTTTGAAAATGGCTGTTTTATGGCGGATTGTGAAGTGGTGCATGAAATCAGGGATGATTTTATCAGGCTTTTCACAGAGTCAGCGGAGGTGACGGAGAAGTACAGGACCGGAAGAAGTGCAAGACGAAGGCTGGGGCAGTCAATTATGCGGCTGTTTGCAGGGCTATTGTAGACTGAAAATAATTTGTGTCATGGAAGTGAGTGCATATGAGTGATTACGACAGCAAAATCATCAGAAAGCAGATAAGAGTGTACGGCTCGGTGCAGGGAGTAGGTTTCCGCTACAGAACAGAGCACGCGGCAGAAAGCGTTGGTGCAACAGGCTGGGTGAGAAATGACCCTGACGGCTCGGTATTTATGGAAATACAGGGCACAGAGGAGCAGATAGACAGGGTATTTGCAATGGTGGGTCAGGGTACTTATGTAAATATAGAGAAAATGGATGCCAAATCAATACCGGTGGTTGAGGATGAGCGAGGATTTCATACGAGAGAATCGCTTGGAGACTTCTGGGGACTATGGCACAGATAAACGGAGGCATCATATATGTTTTTTATGATGGGAATAACGGACGGCAGGAAGGACTTTGACTTCAATCAGGTCATTACCTGCGATGAATGTGGCAGGTATGGCAGGTATCAGGTGTATATGACATACATGGTGCTGTCACTGTTCTTCATTCCGTGTTTTAAATGGAACAGGCACTACTATGTGCAGACCACATGCTGTAATGCGCTTTACGAGCTTGATCCGGAAATAGGACGCAGGATAGCAAGAGGCGAGGACGTGGAGATATTGCCACAGCATTTGCAGCGTGTAAACCCGCAGTATGGTTATGGCTTTGAAAATGGAAGTGGAAACACAATAAAAAGATGCAGCAATTGTGGATATACAACTACAGAGAACTTTGAATTCTGTCCCAAATGCGGCAGGAGGCTGTAATGTGTTTCACGTTCTAATGATAATATGCTTTTACGAATCGACTGCAATAAGGCAGAGGATGGAGCATAGAAAGAGTTTAACAAAATCGGTATTTGACGATTTGGTGGTAAAAATTATTCCTCTTCAACAAGTTTCACAAAATCATCTGGCAGAATTATCTTTGTTCCACCTGCCTGATAATCTTTTATATTTCTTGTGACAATATAATCCATATCTTTTCTGGATGCCACCTTTTCAACAACTGCATCCTCATAGTCACTGATTGTAGATGCAAGTGCATCCATGCAGTCATCCGCTGTAACCTCTAATATTCCAGTCAATGAATAAAGCTTTCCCATTATCATCTTTGCTGCTTCTATGTTATGCAAATGTTTCCTTATAAGATAATAGATGTCTGTTGCTGAACTTGCAGTAATGTACATTTCGATTGTATGATTTGCTGCCATAAGAAATATTTCTTCTGCACTTTTATTCCATGGCTCTCTTGAAGTCAGGGCATCTATTATCACATTTGTATCTGCAAGAATCCTCATCTATTTTGCACCAAGCCTTTCTTCTTTTGCTTCATTCAGGTCTGCATCCTTTGGTAAGATTCCAAACAGGGATTTTGCTACTTCTACTCTATCCTGATGTGGATTTGTCAGTTTTGCCACTATTTTTCCATTCTTTGTGATAAAAACATCTTCTTTTGCAGATAATAATAAATATTTTCCAAGATTATTTTTCAATTCAGTTGCTGTAATTGACATATCACCACTTCCTTTCTTCGTACTATTATTATACTCATTTTGTACGATTTTATCAATGTATTTAGCTGGAAAATATTACTCGGTGTACTAGTTGTATCCTCCACATTATTATCCGGGGGATATTTGATGAGCAGCTTTTTATGTGTTTCACCAAATTCAAAATGTGCATTGAACGCTCTTGCCATTGACAACCCTATGGAGTATGCCCGGTTGGTCTTGGATAACGAGATGCAGGCTTGGGTGGATTAGGAAGATAGTTTAGATATATGGTAAATCAATCGTGAAAATTTTAGATGAATTAAGGATGAATATGTGGTAGAATAACCCATATGGTAGCCTTGTTCAGGAGACTATTAAATCGAAAGTTATAAAGGAGAAACACTATGGGATTATTTGGTAAAAGCAAAAAAGAGCGAGAAAAAGAGTATATGAACAGATTAGATGTTCCATTATGTTTAAAAGAAGACTTTGAATTGATTATTGATGATGTATTTACAATTATGGGGGTTGGAACAGTTGCCACAGGAAACATATCAACAGGAATGTGTAGAGAAGGAGAAAATGCGTGTGTTTATAAAACAAATGGAGGTGTATTAGAGACTATAATTACTACCATCGATATACATACAAAAGAACGAAAATCAAATGGTTGTGGATATAAAACAGAACATGTTGGACTTGGGTTAAGAGGAGTTTCTAAGGAACAATTAGAAAAAGGAGATAGAGTGATTGTAAAGAATGCCAATATGTATGGAATGTAATTACAAATTCAAGTTCTCAAATGACGAAATCTATAGCATTTAATAACTGTTATATTTTGTTATAGAAATCTCGTCAAACGCTCGAAAATCCTAAACTTTTCATTGGTGTCATCTCCATCACATCTTGTATCGTGTTATATCATTTTACCCTTGATTACGAACCCTCATAAGGGAAAAAACAAGGGAAAGAAAATTTCTGAAACAGACTTATATAAGGACTCTGATGGCGATGGATTAAGTGATTATCATGAAAAAATGATAGCTGCGGGTAAAATGCATACAGGTTCAGGAGAAGCTTTGAGGTTATGTACAACCATGAATTATTTATCATCAGATTCTGATGGCGATGGTTTAGCTGATTCCGAAGAAGTAGAAATTAGAAAAATTCCAAATTCTGAGAACTATTATTGTTATATGGTTTCAAACCCATGTGTAGTAGATACAGATTGCGATAGTTATAATGATTATGTTGAGGAATATATTGGAAGCTCTCCAGTCAGCAAAATCAATAAAATTGAACAAACAGAGTCTTCAACATCGGGGTATTCAGTTAAATGGTCTGATTGGCAGGAATTAATCGAGGAACATGCATGGAACTATATCCATAATGCAGTTGAGGCAGATATATATAGTAAAAATGTGGGTATTCAATTAGAAACGCCAATCAGTGTCGGAAGAATAGATGTTCTTAGACTTGCAACAAATGAAGTATGGGACGTTAAGCCCCCTTCATATGTATATGAGCCGAATAGATCAAAAGGAATTGCACAAGTATCGCGTTATGTAAATGCAATAGGTGGAAAAATAGGAGGTCTATATATTAAAGGTTCTTCTTTTGAAATAGGGGATTATAAAGTTCAATATTCTAATATGAATAATGGACTTATAGTATATAGTTTCAAGAAAAAACAACCGGATGAAGTTCCAGTTCCGGTGCCAGCGCCTGAAACAGAAAAAGATGATAACTATGTATATGTTCCTCAATATCAACCAGCGCAAGAGATTCAATTCTGGGGAACTGTAGCAGCTGTTCTTATCGTTGGAGGAACAATTGCAGAAGATGTGATTACAGGTGGTGGCGGAATTGCAGATGATGCCGCATCATTCTATCTTGCATACAGGTTGATGTTTGGACTATAACAAAGGAGATTTTTTATGTCGTTTAATTCACAGTTTAAACTTATTTTTGGTGAAACATTTCAAACAGAGGGTTTTCGATATTGCTCAAAATTGAATGTTTTTGTTAAAATGCTCAACGAAGATTTGATGGCTTTTTTTGGAGTAAAAACAGCTCCGGCATGGAATAAAGGGGCAAAAGGATTTTTCCTTACTGCAGGAATTATTTCTACCTATCATTCTTCTATCGATAAAAAATCAATATTGTATGCTGGACAGGATTTAAATTCATTCCTTCCACGAAATGAAGCAAGAGTAAGTTTTGAATATACCGAAGATACAATGGAAGAGATTATTTCAGCGACGGCTTTATATGTGAAGGAACGTTTGATGCCTATATTCAATCGAGTTTATGATTTAGATTCTTTTATTGATTTTTTAAAGGAATATTCGATTAATAAATTGCGCGCATGTGATACTTTTGAAGGGGAATCTCTTGTCTTGATTAAAACAGATAACCATGATGATTTTCAAACGTATTTCCAGCAGCATCTGGATGAATTATACGCACAAATTGATGCAGGAAATGTTGGTGATGGCTATACGAAAGAAATGGCTTATGATGATTTGTTTCATGGTATTATCGAAAGTATTGTATATCCTCGGGATAAAGTATATTCTGACAAGAGTTTATATAATGAGGCGCTGGAAGAGGCTGAGAGAAGAAAAAGTGAAAATATGAAAAAATTATATAGCTATCAAATATTGAAGAGCTGATTACTATAGCAATTAATCAAATTGATTTCAATAATGGAAGTTTAGTGTGATTTCTTGATGATGAGTGTTCTGAACTTCATTTTTGAAAAAATTAAGCAATGAAATTGAGGGGCGATTATCTCGCCCCTTTATCTTTGCTTTGATAAGGTCGATTGGCGTTCTGGTTGTCAGACTTTTCCTGATACCTTTTTATTTTGTCGTGTATGGTTTCGAACTTTGGAGTAACTTTCTCTCCGTATGCTTCTTCCCACTTAGAACGTTCTTTCTGATATGCGTCAAAGGCACGCTGTGCAGTATAGAATGCTGTGTAGAAGTCTTGTACTGTTGCAAATTCATGCTGTCTGACGATATTGGATAATCTGGCTTTGAGAGTTCGGATCTCTTCCTCTTTGGTGGCAATCTTGCTTTCAAGCTCTTTTTTCTTAGTAAGTAAATCGTTTTCAGTATGGAGAACTTTATCAGCGGAATTTTTACAGAGAGGTAATGGAAAAGAATCGGGTGCATTACGAGTATTACCATTTGGGAATGACAGAAAATGTGCCGGAGCTTGAAGGTTTCCATTTCCACACATTAAGGCATACCTACACGACAAACCTCTTATCCAACGGGGCTCAGCCTAAGGATGTGCAGGAACTGTTAGGACACTCAGACGTGAGTACCATCATGAATGTCTATGCCCATGCTACAAGGGAAGCAAAGCGGACTTCCGCAAGACTTCTTGATAAAGTGGCAGGCAATGATTAAACAACTGAATAATGAATTTTCCCTTGTGATTATCCCATAAGGGCAAAAACAAGGGAAAAGGATACATATATAGAATTTTCAATAGCAGAAAGCCTTGAAAATAAGGGAAAGTTAATAGATAACTTCCAGTTTGCCAAAATGACAACAGACAGGAAATTTGATATTTTTGTAACAAAGGCATCCATATCTCTCTCATAATTCCCATAAATTTATGGAATTAAAATTTTGTGATACTTATAAAACAGTTCCGATTTTCTGTCAGATTTCGCCTATTAGTGAGACAATAATTATTTTTACACAAACCAGCTTATTCGTGGTAGAATAAAACCACAGATAAGCTGGTTGTTTGTTTTAAAAGGAGAATCTTATGAAAACCAAACAACCGGAACTAAACAAAATCACAGCACTCTACGAGAGATTATCCCGTGATGATGAGCAAAGCGGTGACACAAAGCACCGGCGGTTATGAAAAGAAGGACAAAAACGGTAATCCTACAGGAAAGTACACCAATGCACAGGACAATTACACCTGCTCCACTTACAGTAAAGCAAAGAACAAAGTGAATTGGAATTATCAGTAGATGCTTTAGAAAATGAAATTTAGGAGGAAAACACATGGAAACCTGGTATTACGAGGTAGTGTCCATAGACGGAGACTATGCAAATCTAAAGAGATGCGATATCGAATCAGATGATCTGAAGCTTGTGGCAAGGGCACTGCTCCCACCGGAAATCATGGAGGGAAGCAGACTGAAATACGAGCTGATGCAATATGAGATAATTCAGTAACTATTCAGAACCACAGGTTTTGGGGTTCTAAATAGTTACAAACATAATTGTCTTGAATTAGGAGATATTAAGAATGCAGCAGAAATCTACGCAAAAAATACTGTTATTTAGTGTAGCAGTACAAAAAGTGGAAAAAATAAAAGCCCTGTGCAAAACCCTTGGAATATCGGTGCAGCAGGTGGAAAAATCAGATTACGGACAGAAGCTCGGTGCCATAGCCGGAATAACCGGATTCAAAAAGGATGGTTCAAGGTATAGCGGAGCCGATTTCCCGGCGGAGCTTCTGGTCTTTTCCGGTATTAATTCATCACAAATGGATATCTTTCTGGCGGAATATAAGAAGGCGGGGATCGAACCAATCGGATGTAAGGCCGTCGTGACACCGGATAATGTATTTTGGAGTGCCGATAAGCTGTTTCGGGAGATATTCAGAGAGCACTTGTTTATGAGCAGGTAAATGCAAAAGGAACCAGCAGGTTCCTTTTTATAGTGCAATTTTATTTTGTTATCTCTAATCAACCAGTCGCTTATTCTTCCACTTTCCGCTCTTCCAGCGCAGCACCATGCCGACAGCCCTGATGCACTCGTCACTTGCGAGTCCGATGTAAGCACCGATTGCGAGAAGCCCCAGATGAAGTCCAAAGAAGTATGTTCCACCGACCGCCGCAAGGTACATGAAAACAGCACCCATGACAACCGGGAATACGGCGTCACCGCTTGTCTTCAGTGCCTGACCATAGACCAGATTGGTGACTCTTCCAAACTCCAGCACAATATCGATGGCGAGAAGCTTTGTGACAAGATTTATCATCTGTACGTCATTCGTGAAGATTCGCACAATGTAGTTACCTAAAAGCGCAAATGTGATAGAAAGGCAGGATGCTAATCTGTCCGAGAATTTTTCCGGGAGCTATGCTCTCGGGACTGTCCTTTGCCTTGATGAGCACAGCGCCCATTGTGGCAACAATAATCAGATTGATAATACGTGAGATAACCGTTGCTGTGGCAACACCCATAACGCCCCAGTTCATTACAAAGAGAAAAACAGCGTTAAGTATAAAGTTAATGACATTTCCAATAATTGATGCCCAAAGTGACTGCTTTGTGTAGCCGAAAACTCTCAGGTAGCTTGAATAAATCGGTATGAGAGCATTTAAAAAGCAGGCACCTCCAACAATGTGCAGATAAGTATTTGCTGAATCAAAAAGCACCGGTGCAATACTGACCATTTTAAGAATATTACCGGAAAAAACAGCCAGAAATACAGACATGAGCACACCTATTACAGCGTTAAATATAAGCCCAAGCTGTCTTGCCTGATATGCTATACCCGGTTTTCCGGCACCGATATTCTGCGTCATGACAGCAACCATACCGCTTGAGATGACACCAAACATGATGATGAAAACAGAGATATATGTATTTGCCGTGCCGACAGGAGATGCAGATTATTACACTTTTCTGTTTCCTCTTGAATATATATCATTTCAGGCGGACGATCTCATGGAAAAATCAATCCTATCTCCTCTCAAACGAGGCAGACTTATGATTAGTCCCCAGATAAATGATACAGCAGCAGATATATGCGAGCGGCTGATAGAGATAAATGCACAGATATCAGGGAAAAACGCAGAAAAAACAGATGCTGCAAATATAGAGGCGCAATTTGAGACAAAAATAACTCTCATCAAATTTATCCGGAAAATGTGGAGAAATGGTCTGATTCTGGAAAATGGCACAAACGGCACCAACACAACAGAAAAAGAAATGATAACGTATATCCGGCAAAACTATACAAGGGAAATTTCACTGAAGAAATTTGGTGCACAGTTTCATTTGTCAGAAAAATACATATCACGCTATTTTAAAGAGCATTTTCATATTACTCTGTCACAGTATGTCAATCATCTCAGGCTGGAGCACGCCAGACAGCTATTGGAGGAATCAGCAGCTTCCGTTACAGAGGTTGCAATGTGCAGTGGATATCAGAATGTGAGCTATTTTATACGCAGCTTCAAGAAAATGTATGGGGTATCACCTCTTAAATACAGAAATTTTCAAACTTTAACTTGACAAAGTGACAAAAAGAGCATAAAGTATATAAAAAGATTAATTTAACAGTGTTTCAAAACCGATGAGAAAGAAGAGTAGACCTTTCCGGATATCTCAGAGAGCTGCAGATGGTGGGATTGCAGTATGGATGGATTTGTTGAATGGCCTTTCGAGGGTGATCCGAAGCGTTTGATTGTACAGAGCATAGTTTCTTAACGATTAAATCAGTAGGCGTCACCGGGAACCGAACCCGTTATCATTTCGGCATGTATATTAGTACATGACAGAGTGGACAATTCGTCAAATTGAGTGGTACCGCGATAATAAGAATTTATTACCGTCTCAAGCATTAGCTTGAGGCGGTTTTTTGCATAAACACCCACATGATGAAATGTCGTTAGCGCAAATTTGATTTGAGGCTATGACATCTGGCTTGTTGCGGCAGATTTATGAGAAAATCGCGAACATCGGGAAACAAACACTTCACAAAGAAAGTGAGGAATTCAATATGAAAAAGAAAGTATTATCAGTAATTTTAGCAGCAGTTTGCACTATGGGTCTTATGGCAGGCTGTGGAGCAGAGGGCTCAAAGGGCTCTACACAGAGTGGCGCAAAGGGTGACAGCTACACAGTAGGTATTTCACAGTTTGCAGAGCATGGCTCTCTTGACAACTGCAGGGAGGGCTTCTTAGAGGGCCTCAAGGAAGAGGGCATCGAGGAAGGTAAAAACCTAAAGGTTGATTACCAGAATGCACAGACAGATACCGGTACAGCAAGCACTATTGCAGACAGCTTCGTATCTGAGAAGGTTGATATGATTTGTGCCATCGCTACACCATGTGCAGCCAGCGCCTACAATTCAGCTATGAATGCAGACATTCCAACAGTATACACAGCAGTTTCAGATCCTGTTGCAGCAGGTCTTGCAAAGGAGGACGGCTCAAGTGTCGGAAACATCACAGGCTCATCAGACGTGCTTCCTGTTGAGGAGCAGCTTAAGATGATCAGGGAGATGATGCCGGATGCAAAGAAAATCGGTATTCTCTACACCACAAGTGAGGCAAACTCATGCAGCACCATTGAGGAGTACAAGGAGCTTGCAGATAAATACGATTTTGAAATCGTTGACACTGGAATAAACACATCAGCAGATATTGAGATTGCAGCATCAGATCTTGTTTCCAAGGTTGACTGCCTGTGCAACCTCACAGACAACACAGTAGTAAATGCACTCCAGACTGTTCTCGACAAGGCAAATGGAGCAAAGATTCCGGTATTCGGAAGTGAAATTGAGCAGGTTAAATCAGGCTGTGTCGCTTCAATGGGAATCGATTACTACCAGCTTGGAATCGAGACAGGAAAGATGGCAGCAAAGATTTTAAAGGGTGAGGAGAAAGCCTCTGACACTCCGTTTATCACAGCTTCAAAGGCAGAGCTTTATGTAAACACTGTAGCAGCAGACAAGATTGGCATGACACTTGATGCAGATTATATCAAGGATGCAGCCGAGACATTTGATAAGATTGAAGTAAAATAGTTACGTTGATTTTTAAAGCAGGGGAGGATACACCGTGACACTAGTTTTAAGCGTTTTAGAGCAGGGCATGATTTATGCAATCATGGCTCTTGGAATATATATCACATACACCATACTGGATTTTCCGGATCTGACCGTAGATGGAAGCTTTCCGCTTGGAGCGGCACTTTCTGCGGTTCTCATCACAAAGGGCGTTAATCCGATACTCACACTGCTTGTGACATTTGCGGCAGGTGCATTTGCCGGAATGCTGACCGGAATCATCCATGTGAAGCTCAAGGTGCGTGACCTTTTATCGGGAATTATCATGATGACAGCGCTTTACACGGTGAATCTTCGTATTGCAGGAAGAGCAAACCTGCCAATATACAATATGACCACACTTTTCGACAATGATTTTGTCAGAAATGTATTTAAGGGCGGCTTAGCACAGTTTTCAAATGTGATTATCATCCTTGTTATTACACTTGTGATGAAATTCCTGCTCGACTGGTACATGAGCACAAAGTCAGGATATCTGCTTCGCGCCGTAGGTGACAACGAGACTATCGTTACATCTATGGGTGTGGACAAGGGCATCACAAAAATCATTGGCCTTGCAATCGCCAACGGCCTTTGCAGCTTAAGCGGATGCATTTTTGCACAGCAGCAGAGATATTTCGATATATCAATGGGAACCGGAACAATGGTTATCGGACTGGCGAGCGTTATTATCGGAATCAGCCTGCTTAAAAAGGCAACATTTTTGCGTGTGACCTCGAGTGTTGTTATCGGAGCGATTGTATACAAGGCCTGTGTGGCAATCGCTATAAAGCTTGGTATGCCGTCGAGCGATTTGAAGCTCATTACAGCGGTATTGTTCCTCATCATTCTGGTGCTTGGAATGGATAGAAACAAAAGAAAGAAGGTGGCATAATGTTAGAGCTCAACCATATCCACAAATTATATAATCCGGGAACAGTCAACGAGATATGCCTCTTTGATGATTTTAATCTGAAAATAGATGATGGGCAGTTTGTTTCCGTTGTAGGAAGTAATGGCTCCGGAAAGACATCTATGCTCAATATCATCTGCGGTTCTATTCTTATTGACGGTGGCAGCATAGTGGTAAACGGCACTGACATCACAAAGCAGAAGGATTTTATCAGGCACCGCCGCATAGGCCGTGTATTTCAGGATCCGTCAAAGGGAACCTGTCCTTCCATGACAATCCTTGAAAATCTGTCCATAGCTGACAACAAAGGAAAGACATACGGTCTGGGCCGTGGTACAAACCATAGCAGGATAGAGCATTACAAGGAGATGCTTGCCGAGTTAAACCTCGGACTTGAGGATAAGCTTCACACAAAGGTTGGGGCACTTTCTGGCGGTCAGAGGCAGACAATTGCGCTTCTCATGGCTACGATGAATCCAATCGAGTTTCTCATCCTTGATGAGCACACAGCAGCCCTCGATCCAAAGACCGCTGAGATCGTAATGCAGCTCACAGGCAAGATTGTTGAGGAGAAGAAGGTCACAACAATCATGGTCACACACAATCTGCGCTACGCTGTTGAATACGGAGACCGCCTTATTATGATGCATCAGGGCAGGGCAATAATCGACAAGGCCGGCGCCGATAAGAAGGCTATGCAGGTTGATGATATTCTTGGCACATTCAATGAGATCAGTATTGAGTGCGGAAACTAGGGTGTGCGAAATATAAATATGAATTGAAAATGTCCTCCTGTGGGAGTATAATATAACTATACTATACTTCTGAGGGAGGATATTTTTATGCTTTTATATCATGGATCGGATCATATTATTGAAAAGCCGGAATTTGGTGCAGGAAAGAAGCATAATGATTATGGAAGGGGATTCTATTGTACACAAAATATAGAATTAGCTAAGGAATGGGCCGTATCAGAGGATGCAGACGGATATGTTAATAAATATAGCATATATACATCAAAACTAGAGGTTTTGGATATAAACAGTGACAAATATACTATGATGCATTGGCTTGGAATATTACTTAAGAACCGTATATTTACACTCACAACTCCACTTGAACGAGAGGCAAAACAATATATTCTGGATAATTTTAATATATCACTGGATGGAATTGATATTGTAAAGGGGTATAGGGCAGATGATAGTTATTTTTCTTATGCACGTGATTTTATAAGTGGTGTTATTTCTTATGAACAGCTTTCAAAGGCTATGAGACTGGGAAAGCTTGGAGAGCAATACTGTCTTATCAGTAAAAAAGCATTTGCAGCTTTAGAATATACCGGAAGTGAGTATGCTAATTTTAAGGAATGGTATCCACGGAAAATGCTTAGAGATATGTATGCCCGAAAAGGATATAGGGATATGGAAAAGGAATCATATAGAAGGGGAGAACTGTATATTTCAAGGATTATAGATGAGGAGATGAAAAAAGATGATTTACGCATATGACAAGGTTTATCTTCGAATTGCACAGCGAAGTCTTGGGGAGATGCTTAGTTATGCAGTGTATGACCTCGGATATGAGCTGGAGGATTATTATAAAAGATTTTTGCAGTCTGAATATAGTATGCGCTTTTCAAAAGGTGATTTATTTGTGATAACCGGGATGTCGGGCGCTGAACTTGCGATAAGGGTATTAGATATACCTGATGATGATATAATCATGCCTTCGTACAATACAGCTAAAAGCCAGGAATATTGGACAGGGTGGATTCTGGCATATTATCAATGGGAAAGTAATAAGCCGTTTGATTTGATAGACAAGGAAATCCCAATTTCAAAGATAAGGAATATGTACAATCCTTATCATGAGATGGATATTTCAGCGGCAATTTTAAAAATGCGAGAATTAAGCCAAAATGCCCGGGTGGATACATATCTTAAGAAGCTGAGGCAGAGAGCAGGGCTTAGCCAAAGTCAGCTTGCAGAAGAAACAGGCATTCCAGTAAAAACTATCCAACAGTATGAACAGCGCAGGAAGGATATAAACAAGGCACAGGTCGAATATGTGATCAGGTTATCAAAGGCGCTGTGCTGTGAACCACAAGAGATTTTGGAGGAACAGTCCTCGGTCGTTTAGACCGGGGACTGTTTGTATCTACAGATAAAATATAGATTTAATCCATATACATTATAGATGGTGATAAGATAATTTCTAGGTCGAAAAAAATGTGCCTAATAAAGGAGGGAATAAATTATAGTTGGCATTTCGGACAATTGGCGTTTAAAGATGAAAGGAAGTTATTATGAAAAACGTAAAGAGTAAGTTAACAGGTATGTTATTAGCAGCAACAGTATTATCAACAAGTATTGTTCCAACATATGCGGCGACAGTAAAATATACATTTACAAAGTCGGGAACATTATATGGTATAACTACGGAATGTAAAGGATTTTCAGGTGGGGTAACTGCTTGGGCAAAAGTTGAAAATAATGGTAAGATTACTTACAGGGCAAATCGTAATGTTGGATATTCAAAAGCGACTGCAACAAGGAATTGTAGTAGTGGAAAAGTGATAAGAACTGGTGGTTGCTAATTTGAAACAGGGAAAGGATTACCAATGAAATTTATCTCTAAAGAATATCTGTTATATTATCTTCAAGCTACATTTGTAGGCGTTTTTCTATTAGTCTTGCTGGCATACAATGTGGATACAACTGAGAAGAATTTTATAAATAATGGTATGTATTCAGAAAATGTGTCCGGAGTGCAAATAGAAAATCCCAAGGAAATGCAAGGTGTGGATCAGGAGACAAGTCTTGATGTCAAGAGTATGGAAACTAAGAATGGTTTTATGCTCTACAAATATCTGATAGAGTCAGGAAATGAGATAGTACGGGCAGTATACGGTACAGATGATGTATTTAAATTATCCTCTTACATAGGTGATGGAAGATTTTTTAATGAGAGTGATTATAAGAATAAGACTCTTACAGCGGTAGTTGGTCAGGATATATTGCCGGAAACATGGACTGAAAATGGAAGGCGGTATTATGGGTATAATAAACAAAAATATGAAGTTATAGGGGTATTTAAGAAAACCGGCAGCAGTCTGGATTATATCACATATCTTAATCTCTGCAGGGTGCTGCAGGATGAAAGTAACTATGGAATTTATTATGTGGATGCATTGTCCAAGGATACGGTAGAAAGCGTAGTAGATAATCTTACATCGAAAAAATCAGAGAATTATATGGCAACAAAAATAGAATACAGTTCACCGGATTCATATGGACTAAGTCCTATGACAAATACTTTGTTTATTTTTGCAGTTTTAGCAGGTGGATTTCATATGATGCTTACATCAATTTTTCTGGTTACAAGACAGCAGTATAAGGTCGCAATACAGAAGCTTTGTGGAATGACCTACAAGGATATTTGGGTGAATTATGTAAAAAGAATGTTGACGGTATTTATGTTTGCATTTGTATCAATAATTTTGTGTATAAACCTTATGAAGCTGTTCTTGGGACATTTCTTTGCGATGGAAAAGCTGGTAGTGACTCACTTTTTGATATTGGCAATTATCATGTTGCTTATAGTATTTGTGATAGCTAAATGTATAGCTGATTTGACCAAAAAAGTAGATATAAGTGCAGTATTAAAAGGCAGGTGATGATGTGATTTCGTTAATTTGGCATGAATTAAAATACAGCATAATGAAAAATATAAGGGAATTTGCATTGCTTGTGATGGCATTTACTTGTTCGTGCGTTGCAATTAATATAACACTCACTAATTTGTTGGAGACAGGGCAGGAAATAGCTGCGGACAAAGAAAGCTATGGTGATGAAGTCTTTTATAAATTTGATCTGAATGGAGAGGATTCAGTATATCAGAGAGTCTTATGGGGAGATGAGTATCTGGAAAGTACAAAAGATATTTTTGAAGAGCTTAATAAATCTCAAGATTTTAAATATTTGTACAGGATAGGCACAGATATTACATTTAGGGATAAGACAGCGCAGAGTACAAAAGAAATAAGATATCCGAATGATGCTTATGTCGGAGCAGATGAAACAGGAAATAATTATGATTTAATATTGAAAGGATTTTTAGCAGATAAATTATTTTGTGATGAAAAAAATATAGCTATAACATCCGGAAAATCATTTTCAGAAGAAGATTTCTATGTAAGTTCGCCTGAGAACATGGAATTGCCTGTTATCCTTGGTGCTGACTACATGAATATGTATAAGGTAGGCGATACGATAGAACATGCCAATATATGGGGTGCTGACGATGTAACTCTCAAGGTAAAAGGATTATTTGGCGCAGGAAGTTATTTTTATGATAACAATAACGAGAAAATTTGTTTAGACACATATATGGTAATACCGGATGCTAAGCCGTTATATTCAATAGAGCAGGAAAAAGATAAAGACAACTGTTATTATCGGGAAACATATGGTCATGTTCTGATGAATGCGAGAATAATTTGCAAAAAAGAAAATGCCAAGAAGGTCAGGGCGGACATATATAAGATATTACACAGACATGAGTTGTATGAAATGAAGCTTTTTGATGAGACCGGAGGAGCAGTGTTATATACATCGGTACTAAAAGATCTTTCAAAATCATCAGGCGTCATAACATTGTTTATGCTTGTACTTGGAATAATTATGTTTAGCATGCAATCATACTATAAGCTAATGAGGAGAAAGAAGACTTATGCGGTGTACATCTTAAATGGAATAACCAAAAAGCAAATACTTATGATATTGGTATTGGACGCTCTTCTGGTATTTGCCGCATCAGATATGACGTATATGATATTTTATGTATTTAACCAAAAATATCCATTGTTTGTGTGGGGAATAACAAAGTATACAATACCGGTTATTATAGGAATACAAATAGTATCGTTGATTTTGATGACTTCTTTTGAATTCTATCAGATGAATAAAATGCAGATGGTTACGTGTTTAAGAGAACATGAGTGAGGAAAATATGGAATTATTATCTTTGAAAAATATAAGCAAATATTATGGAAAAAAGCAACAGATAAAAGCACTGGATGGATTTTCAGCAATTGTTCAGGAAAAAGAGATGCTTGCTCTTATGGGAAAATCGGGTTCAGGTAAATCTACAATACTGAATATTATATCGTGAATTGATTTGACAGATTCGGGAAATTATGTATTTGAAAAAGAGGATATAACCAGAAAAAAAGGTGATGCCATGACGCTGTTCAGGAGAAAAAATATTGGTATTGTTATGCAGCATTTTGCTCTTGTAGAGGATATGGACTGTTTTGAAAATATAGCTTTGCCACTAAGACTTGAAAAGGTTAACAAAAGGGAAATATATAATCGAGTAGGCGAAGTGGCAAATAAACTTGGTATTGCAGATAAGTTAAAAAAACTTCCAAGGGAATTATCAGGTGGAGAGGCACAAAGAGTGGCAATTGCAAGGGCGATTATAAATAAGCCAAAGCTGATACTCGCAGATGAACCGACAGGAGCATTGGATGAAGAGAACAGCCTTAAGATAATGGAAATTTTTAAACAATTAAATGATGAAGGAATTACTTTAATAGTTGTAACACATGATCCGGAAGTCGCTGCGAAATGCAGACGTACAATATGGATTAAAGATGGCAAAAACGTAGATGAGTTATAAAATAAATGGAGGTCACATATTATGGCAAAGAGAAGAAATTTAATACTTTTGATAATAACCACATTAGCATTAACAGCTTGTGGCAATGCAGACAAAAATGCGTCTGCAAATGCCGATACAGAGAATCAGAAGGAAAGTATACAGTACGAAAAATCGGTAACTGTAGATGAAACATCGGGAAATGACAGCTTTAGCGACAGTATTGATGTTGAATAGTTAATCGGTATAACTGTCAATCCGGTTTAAGTATATGATAAATTGCATACCGTCTTTTTCCAGAGTTGGTTCAAAACTATATGCAATCCTTAAAATGTTCAGAAACTGGTTTATGATATATAAGCCAAAGCCACTTGAAGATGAACTTTTAGGATTGCCTGAATAATCAGCAGAAAAAATCTGGGAGAGTTCTGCCGCGGAAAGTGGTGTGCAGGTGTTTTTAAAAATAAGTCGGGATGAATCGGCATCATTGATGTAGGAAATATCAATTTTGCCTGCTTCGAGCGTATAGTTTACAGCATTAGACATCAGATTGGATATAACCCTGACAAACATTTCGGGGCGTGTCTTTAACGTTATATTTTGTGGAATATCTACGGATAAGGCAATATGTTTTGCCTTTATCAATGGAAAATATCCGCATGCTCCCTCTTCAAACAGAGAATAGAGATTGCATGATTCTGTTGTCTTTGGCATGGAATGTCGTGAAAAATCAAGCAATTCTTTTGTAAGTACTATCGCTTTTTCCAGTTGCTCCTCACATTCTTTTAAATACTTTTGTTCATTGTCGCAATATGGCGATACTTCGTAAATAATTCCATATAAAAGAGAATTAGCTGCTGCAAGTGGCGTTTTTAATTCATGAGATATAGTACGGAATTCATCAAGCTGTCGGTTTTCAGATGCAAGAAAATGGTCAAGCTCATGTTTTAAAGTATGAATAGTTGAATTCAGTTCAGTATAAAGATAGTTAATGTCTTTAGCAAGCAGACCAACTTCATCTTTTGACTTTATATCAATGAATGAGTCAGGCTTAAGCTGTGCCATATCGTGAGTCTTCTCTCGGATCTTTTGAATTGGACGGGCAAATTGCCATGAAAATATAAGTGCCAATACAAAGGAAAACAGAATACATATCACAGCAGCAATAGGAAAAATACGGACGATTACAGCTTTTGCCTCATCTAAAGGCTGCAGAGGTACAGATATAGTCAAAGTTCTGTCCTGTCCGGTAAGTTTATAGCTGTAAGAAAGCTTAAGATTATCCGATGAAGCATCTTCATTAGCGATATCAGATGCCATGGAGATTTCTGTTGAATCGGAATTTTCGCTGAATATTGTGCTTTCTTCTACGGTAAGTGCAGACTCATAGGAATAGTTCAACAGTATGTTGCTATTGCCATCATACAATTGTATTGAGACATTATTATTTTGGGCAAAGCTCCTTAGAAGTTCTCCCTCAAGTTCGCTTGAGTTGGAATCTTTTATTTCAGAAATAAGGAATTCGGTAAGTTCATTAAACTGCTCCGTCTTATATTGTGAATAATAATGAGGCAATAAAAAGTATAAAAGTTCATAGGATATGATAGTAATAGTTAGTAAAAGCACTAAAGCTGCAAGACAGCTTTTTCGGAATATGTTAAGTTTCATAGTCAATTCTCCAGGTTTAATCTGTATCCGACACCTTTTATGGTAATGATAAGCTCATTGTCCAATTTGCGACGCAAATTCCGAATATGGGCATCAAGAAGACGATCTTCATCGGTATACTCATATCCCCAGACAAGCTCCATCAGTCTGCGTCTTGGAATGGTAAGTCCTTTGTTTTCATAAAGGCAATGTATGATATTCATTTCTTTTGCAGTTAGTGAAATAGGAACCTGCTCATTAGTATATACAAGCAGATTATTAAAATCAAACTTATATCCATGGATGAAGACAATTTCAGATTGACCATATATGCGTTCCATAAGTGCAGAAACTCTTTTCACCATAACAATAGGTGATACAGGCTTGTCCACATATTCGTCTGCCTTTAAATCAAAAGATTGGATCTGCGTGAATTCATCATTTAAGGCAGTTAGAACAATAACCGGTATAGTACTGTTTCTGCGAAGCTCTTTCAAAAAGCCAAGACCACTTCCATCGGGCAGCATCAGATCAAGAATTACCAAATGAAAAGTGTCATTTATGGCTTTGTATGCTTCAGCAAGAGAGTATGCGGAAACAACATCGTAATGCTCTTTTCGCAGAAAATTTGCAAGAACCTCGTTTTGTGTGTGATCATCTTCTACAATTAATATTTTTCTGTTCATTGATACATATCCTTTGTTTTTTAATATTGTATCATTTGTGAGTTGAATATTAAACAGTAGATTTGTTTATAGCTGTTTTTCATATCCGCATCATACTCGACATGATACATGCTCCCACAGCTCCATGTGCGAGTACTTCATTTAATCGAGGCACATAAAATGAGCAAACACTGTCTATATTGATTCCACCAATGGCGTAAACCGGGATATCAACGGTATCGCATACATTTTGCAGGAAATCAAGTCCGCGCGGAGGCAGGCCTTTTTTGCAGTCGGTTGCAAAAATATGTCCTGCCGTCATATATGTAGCGCCAAGCTGTTCGGCTTTTATGGCATCCTCTACAGAGTGGACAGATGTACCGATAACATTGAAAAAATGTTGATAATCTGAATTGAATCTGGTGCGGTTGGTGGATATGTCTGTGGTCTGCCATATACCGGTGTGATCCCTGGTATTGCAAGCTAACTGCTCAAGAGACGCAAGTGGCAGGTGAATATACGGGTGATTTAATTCCATTGCTACATTTATAAAGCTGTGCAGCAAGCACTGCACATCATATTTTTTACACAGAGCAATCACATCGCGTGCCAGAGACAGATATTCTGCCTCCGGCATATCCTTTTCCCTGAGCACAATTGCATGGGGATGGAGCTTACAGACACGCTCGAGCTGTTCCATGAACGGACGGCTGCACAGGTGTCTGTTTGTGATAGCGATTATATTATCACTCTGTAAAGCATGTTTTGAGTTTTCGTATAAGAGTTTTTCTTTATTCATATTTGTTCCTACATATTCATATATACATATTTATACCTGTTAAAATTAAAATGATTACTGATTCTAATTCAAGCATTTCATTGTTTACAGGATTTCTACACGTAAATATAGTCGCTCATCACCGGCTGCAAACCATTGTCGAGCAGTGCATTAAATACCTCATCCACGCTTCTGCCATCAGAGATTTCAAACTGGTCATCGCCCTTGTCCTCTATATCGTCCACATGGCTTCCGATTCCGGTGCTGACACCGGCTGAAATCTTGGTGGCGGCGATATTTACGAGATTGTCACGCACACGCGCTACCTCTCTAGTAGATATGGTGATGCTTGCAAACGGCATGAAGAGCCTGTAAGCGCATACCACCTGAAGGAGCTGTGTCTCGTGGACATCCTTTGGATTGATACGGTCATTGTTTATGATAGGGCACAGACGAGGGCATGAGAATGCAATCTCGGCTCTTGGATATTTTTTCTGGAGCAGGTATGCGTGATATCCGGTGGCAAGTGCATCCTTTCTGAAATCATCGAGACCTAAAAGTGCGGCAAAGCCGACACCTCTCATACCGCCCTTAAGAGCACGCTCCTGTGCATTTACACGGTAAGGGAAAATTCTCTTGTGTCCGGCAAGGTGAAGAGTCTCGTATTTGTCAGAGTTGTAGGTCTCCTGGAAAACGGTCACATAGTCAGCACCGCACTCGTGCAGGTATGCGTACTCGTCAGAGTTCATAGGATAAACCTCAAGACCTATAACCTTGAAATATTTGCGGGCAATTTTGCATGCCTCTCCAATGTATTCGACGTCTGACATTTTCTTGCTCTCACCGGTGAGAATCAGGATTTCCTGAAGACCGGTTTTGGCGATTGCAGCCATTTCCTTTTCGATTTCTGAGGCATTCAGCTTTGCGCGGTTGATTTTATTGTGACAGTTGAAACCACAGTAGATACAGTAGTTTTCGCAGTAGTTTGATATGTAAAGCGGCGTAAACATGTACACGCTGTTGCCGAAGTGCTTTCTGGTCTCAAGCTGTGCAGCCTGTGCGATTTCCTCAATAAATGGCTGTGCAGCAGGCGAGAGCAAAGCCTTGAAATCCTCCAATGTGCGGTATTCGTGGGAAAGTGCCGCGCGTACATCGGCTGCGGTGTATTGGTCGTAGTCGTAGGCATCCATTTCGGCAACAACCCTGTCCATGATATCGGAGTCAAGCACCTCCATATCAGACAGATATTTCATATGGTCTATTCTGTTTTTCTTCATGTCCTCGAGGATTACTTCGTTTACAATGCTGTCGTTGAAGTGGTCATCGTGGGCGATATTTGCATTGATATCTTTGTCATTTGTTATATTTGTATCGTTAGTCATTATGTGTTCCCTTCAAAAGCTGATTATCATATTTATGCTTTAAATGATATGAGGGTCAAAAAGTATTTTGCCACTCATTTATGATTAGTCGCGCAGATATCCTGTCAGAGGAGATGATGCGCTGGCTCCTTTGGTCAGAGTGCGTCCGAGTCCTGACAGATAAGCCATTCTTCCGGCCTCGATAGCCTTTTTAAATGCCTCCGCCATTATCTCAACATCACCGGCTGTTGCAACAGCGGTGTTTGCCATGACTGCGGCAGCACCCATTTCCATAGCCTCGCATGCCTGTGAAGGACGGCCTATGCCTGCATCCACGATGATAGGCATGTCGATTTCGTCAATCAGAATCTGGATAAATTCCTTTGTGCAGATACCCTTGTTTGAGCCGATTGGCGCACCGAGAGGCATGATGCAGGCAGCGCCGGCGTTTGCAAGGTCTCTTGCCACGTTGAGGTCAGGATACATGTAAGGCATTACGACAAAGCCCTCCTTGGCAAGAATCTCTGTAGCCTTTATTGTCTCAAAGTTGTCCGGAAGCAGATATTTGCTGTCGCGCATGATTTCAATTTTTACGAAATCTCCACAGCCCAGCTCGCGGGATAAACGTGCGATTCTTACAGCCTCATCGGCATTTCTGGCGCCTGATGTGTTTGGAAGCAGTGTGACATTGTCCGGAATATAGTCGAGGATGTTTGCCAGTCCTCCATCGTTTGCACGGCGCAGAGCCAGTGTGATAATCTGTGCATCAGCCTTCTCAATGCAGGCCTTTACCAGGTCGAGTGAAAACTTTCCCGATCCAAGGATGAAACGTGAGGTAAACTCGTGACCTCCTAAAACTAATTTGTCGTTTGCTAAATCTATATTTTTACTCATGATTAACTCCTTATATTTTTATTGATGGTGTAAAAAGTGTTTGTTTTTAATCAGCCCCCGCCCATAAAGCTTAAAATCTCTACCACATCGCCGTCGGCGATAGCAGTGCTGTCATACTCAGTCTTTGGAAGAATCTCTTCATTCAGCTCCACAACGATGTGCTTAGGGTTGTAATTGTTAGCTGAAAGATACTGCGAAACAGTCATGCCGCATACATCTGCAGCTTCTTTACCGTTGATTTTTACCATTGTGCGTCTCCTTTCCGGATTGAGATGTGGAAAAAGCAGGGATTATCCCGAAGCAATACATTAAAAAAGAGTTCACAAAGTAATACACCCGCGGTGGTGTACCCCTTCATGAACTCTGTTCACTCTCAAAAATCCGTTATTAAACTATGTAAATATGTAAAATTAAAAGGGAGATACCAATAATTTTACAAACATGAGTATAGTACCTTACACTGGCAAAGTCAACTGATTTTTAATAAAACCGCATTACATTACTGATATGTAGTAACTGCATTACAACAATTTCCAACAAATTTTACATAACGCAGACAGTATATTTTCATTAGAATGATATGTTAAAAAAGTAATAAAAATGGCTCTAAGGTATTGTGATGTTTATGATTGATTTTATTTGCATATGAATATATAATTTTGTGTATGAGTGAATTACAGTTAATGATAAATTCACAAAGAAATTTGCATAATTATCCATGTAGAAATCAGGAGTACACACATATGAAAAAGAAAGTCCAAAAAACAGCAGATACTACAGCCACTAAAACCACTACAGACAGCATTATCGACGAAACCCTCTACGGAGAAGTCATTTCAAAGCACGAGGCTGATGCCTCCGATAGGAAGATGGGCATTCATGCGCAGGATGAGTATAGGTATTTCAATTTAAGGAAGATAAAGGATTCCTTTGAACTGACAGCAAAAACGCGCAAGGATTGTCAGGAAATTTTGAAAAGAGGAAAGCTTAAGCTGGAGAATTTTTCGAGCGGCTTTGTAGAATCGGTGAGCCGTGAGCCGGTATGCCGTTTTATCTGCACAGGATACGAGGAAAAATACGGATATAAGACAGGAATTAAGGTCACGCTTTATGTGTCAAAAAATAAGGTGATTAACTTTGAGTGTGATTGTGATGAGTGCATGGGCAGATATTATTGGGCAAAAAATCATCACTGTAAGTACACTGCAGCCGCTTTAGATATTGCACTTGATTATCTGGAAAAAAATGACAATATGGATGCGACTGACACTGCCGGTCGTCAGGTGATAAACAGCTTTGCAAAAAGGAAGCGCTCGAAGGTGATATCTGCGAGCAGGCAGCAGGAGAATTCGCTTACGCTTGAGCCAAGACTTGTGTGCAAGGACAAGAACATAAGCCTTTCATTCAAGGTCGGTGAGGATAAGATGTTTGTAGTAAAGGACCTTACACATTTTGCAGATTTGGTACAGAAGTCAGAGACAGAGGTGTATGGCAGCAATACAAATATTAATCACGGTATACAGAACTTTACCGCGTCTTCCAGAAAATGGGTGGATTTCATCCAGGACTGTGTAGCAGAGGAAAATCGCCTGAAAAAGTCACTGGAGGAGGCTACATGGAAAAGCATAAGGAAAAAGGTTTCGTCGCTTGAGCTGTACGGATGGCGTGTAGACAGGCTCTATGAGCTGATGGAGAATGCCGGAGTCAACTACGAGGATCGCGATACAAAGACTAAGAGTGTCATAAAGGGTGTGGTAAGGGATCCGAAGCTTATCATGTCAATCCGTCCGCTCATGGAGGGCAGAGTGTTTCAGGGAATAAAGGCGATAATCACTTTTCCACACATGTACATAGGAAGCGGAAAAATGTACTTTATGGATGCGGATGCAAAGCAGCTTTGCAGGGTTACTCCTGAGTTTTACGAGCATTTGGGACCGCTTCTGTCAAAGGATGAGTACAACGACTATGGAGTGCTGAGCTTAAATATAGGAAGGAATAATCTGTCAGATTTTTATTATGGGGCGCTTCCGGAGCTTTCTGAACATGTGGATATCATAGAGGATAAACCTGAGCTTATTGAGCAATATCTGCTTCCTGAGACGATATTTTCATTTTATCTGGATGCGGATAATGATGATGTGGACTGCAGGGTTATAGCAGAGTACGGAGACAAAAAATGCTCCTGCCTTGATATGTACAGACCTGATGTGAAGGTTGAGAGCTTCAGAGTGGCTTTCAAGGAGCGTGAGGTGTTGGATATACTCAGGCAGTTTATGCCTGTTGTGAATCTGAAAAATGACAGAATATGCTGCGGCGGCGATGAGGACAGGATATATGATGTGGTAACAGGCGGCGTGGAGGAGCTTGCGAAACTCGGAAATGTCTACTGCACGAGCCGTTTCAAGAACGTGGGAAAGACAAAGGGCACCAGTGTAAGTGTAGGCGTGAGTGTGTCAAGCGGTATGCTTGAACTCGACCTTCTGACACAGGATATGAGCGAGGATGAGCTTTTAGAGCTGCTCAAAAACTATAAGAGAAACAGCAGATATTACCGTTTCAAGAGCGGTGAGTTTGTTGATTTGCAGCAGTCGTCACTGCAGATGCTGTTTGAGATGATGGAATCGCTTCACATGTCACCGAAGGATTTTGTGAAGGGAAAGATGCACCTGCCATTGTACCGCACACTTTACCTCGACAAGATGCTCGAGGAGCATAGCGAGGTCTACAACACGAGAGATGTCCAGTTCAAGCAGATTATTAAGAACATGAAGTCGGTTTCAGAGTCAGACTATGATGTTCCGCCATCGCTTGATAAAATCATGAGAAACTACCAGAAAAACGGCTTCAGATGGATGAGAACACTTGAGGACTGTGGCTTTGGCGGTATACTGGCCGATGATATGGGACTTGGAAAGACACTGCAGACTATATCAGTACTGCTTTCTGCAAAGGAAAACGGCATAGAGGGCACATCACTTATTGTGTCTCCGGCATCACTTGTGTTCAACTGGGGAGAGGAATTTGAAAAGTTTGCTCCGCAGCTTAAGGTAGCGTTGCTTGCAGGAAAGGCGGAGGACAGGACACAGATAATATCAGATTATGATAAATATGATGTGCTTGTCACATCCTATGATGTTTTAAAGAGAGATATAGACCAGTACGATGGCAAGGCTTTTTCATATGAGGTCATAGATGAGGCACAGTACATAAAGAATCAGACAACAGCCGCAGCAAAGGCAGTCAAGCTGATAAACAGCAGGGCGCGCTTCGCACTGACAGGAACTCCGATAGAAAACAGGCTCAGTGAGCTTTGGAGCATATTCGATTATCTGATGCCGGGCTTTTTGTATACATATGATGCATTCAGGCGTGATTTTGAGAATTCTATCGTCAAATATGAGGATGAGGAAATGATGGGGCGCTTACAGAAGATGGTCAAGCCGTTTATCATGAGACGTCTGAAAAAGGATGTGCTCAAGGATCTGCCGGATAAGCTTGAGGAGTCGAGAGTAGTGCGGTTTGACGGTGAGCAGCGCAGACTCTATGATGCACAGGTTGTCCGCATGAAAAACGAGCTCGCAGGCGGTAATGAGGAGGATTTCAACAAGAACAAGCTCAAGGTGCTTGCAGAGCTTATGAAAATCAGGCAGATATGCTGCGACCCGCATCTGTGTTTTGAAAACTACAATGGTCCATCGGCAAAGCTTGAGTCGTGCCTCGAGCTCATAGACAGTGCAATAGAGGGTGGTCACAAGATACTGCTCTTCTCACAGTTTACGAGCATGCTTGCAATCATAGAGGATGAACTCAGGAAAAAGGATATAAGCTTTTACAAGATAACAGGAGAGACCTCAAAGCAGGACAGGCTTTCCATGGTAAAGCAGTTCAATGAGGATGACACACCGATTTTCCTTATTTCCTTAAAGGCAGGCGGGGTCGGACTGAACCTGACCGGTGCGGACGTGGTCATCCACTATGATCCATGGTGGAACGTGGCTGTCCAGAATCAGGCAACAGACCGTGCGCACAGAATCGGACAGACCAAAAAGGTCACTGTGTACAAGATGATTGCAAAGGGCACCATCGAGGAAAAAATCATGAAGCTGCAGGAGACAAAGAAGGATCTTGCAGACAATATCATAAACGGAGATAATGTCGGAATTGGCAGCATGTCAAAGGATGATATCATGGAGCTCCTCGGAGTGTGATAAATTGATCCTGCCTGCAAGTAGGATGCATCATTTTTCCCTTCAATGGATCTGAATAGTTACTGATTTTGCATAAAAAGTGCATATTCACACATAAACAAAACAAAATACGAATTTTATCGAAAAACTTACTTATAAAGTTTCTCAGCTCTTGAACTTAAAAATGATTGATAGTATAATTTAAGCGATTGGTGAAAATAAGATTAAATGATAAGGAGGAAATCGCAATGATTACCTGGAACAACTTGGATACCCTGGAATCCTTCAAGGAGCTTTCTAAAGTGGGACGTGTTGACATAAAAGAGGCCATGTCAGGAGACAATGGCGCTAAGCGTGTCAAGGAGTACAACATCCCAATGGCAGAGGGATTCACTTACAACTTCGCTGCAAAGCAGGTGGACGCAGATGTGCTTGAGGCACTTGCAAAGCTTGCAAAGGAGGCACAGCTTACAGAGAAATTTGAGGCACTTTACAATGGTGCTGTTATCAATACAGGTGAGAACCGTCTCGTTCTTCACCAGCTTACCCGTGGACAGCTCGGAGATGCTGTAGTGGCAGACGGAGTTGACAAGCGTAAATTCTACGTAGAGCAGCAGGAGAGAATCGCTGAGTTTGCAAACAAGGTTCACTCAGGCGAGATTACAAACGCAGCAGGAGAGAAGTTTACAACAGTTGTTCAGATAGGAATCGGCGGAAGCGATTTAGGACCTCGTGCTATGTACTTAGCACTTGAGAACTGGGCAAAGAAAAACGGCAGCTTCAAGATGGAAGCCAAATTCATCAGCAATGTTGATCCTGATGATGCGGCAAGCGTACTTGCATCAGTTGACGTAGCTCACTCTATTTTTATATTAGTATCAAAATCAGGTACAACACTTGAGACTCTTACCAATGAGTCATTCGTGAAGGATGCATTAAAGAACGCAGGACTTGATGCTTCTAAGCACATGATTGCTGTAACAAGCGAGACATCACCACTTGCAAAGAGCGATGATTACCTTGCAGCCTTCTTCATGGATGATTACATCGGAGGACGTTACTCATCAACATCAGCAGTTGGTGGAGCAGTTCTCTCACTTGCATTCGGTCCGGAGGTATTTGCACAGTTCCTCGACGGAGCAGCAGCAGAGGATAAGCTTTCAAAGAATGCAGACATCATGGAGAATCCTGAGATGCTCGACGCACTCATCGGTGTTTACGAGAGAAACGTACTCGGATATCCTAGCACAGCAGTGCTTCCATACTCACAGGCACTCAGCCGTTTCCCAGCACATTTACAGCAGGCTGATATGGAGTCAAACGGCAAGTCAGTTAACCGCTTCGGTGAGCCTGTAGATTATGTGACAGGACCGGTTATCTTCGGTGAGCCTGGAACAAACGGACAGCACTCATTCTATCAGCTCCTTCATCAGGGAACAGATATTGTGCCACTCCAGTTCATTGGCTTCAAGAACAACCAGCTTGATACAGATGTAGTCATCCAGGACAGCACAAGCCAGCAGAAGCTCTGCGCAAACGTAGCAGCTCAGATAGTTGCATTTGCATGTGGTAAGGCAGACGAAAACAAGAACAAGAACTTCGAGGGTGGACGTCCTTCAAGCATCATCATTGGAGACCAGGTAAATCCTGCATCTCTTGGTGCACTCCTTGCACATTTTGAGAATAAGATCATGTTCCAGGGCTTCTTATGGAATGTAAACAGCTTCGATCAGGAAGGTGTTCAGCTTGGAAAGATACTTGCAAAGAAGGTTCTCGCACATGAGACAGACGGAGCACTTAAGGAGCTCAGCGATATGCTTAATATTTAGTACATCGAATAATAAGTTAAGATACAGAAATATAAAAACGAGCCGCAATCCTGTGGGTATCAGGATTGCGGCTCGTTTTGTTCTGCCATAAATCATCCGGGTAAAGATGATTTATTTAGGTTTATAGTTACTAATGTTGATAAATGTTATCATTATTTGTGTGCTTTATGAAAGACAACATATTCCTTGATATTGCTGTCGTATCTGGTATAAGCATGGCCTTGGCTGTTCTTTCCGGCTGCATCACTGTCGTCCTTCTCAGGACCGTTCTCCATCCACCAGGCATAGGCTGCAGCGCCGATACAAACGGCAGCACACACGACAATTATTATTGTTTCAAGCATTTTAAATCCTCCGTTTTACTTTATCAGCATGACGCGGAGAAAATGTTTATTTAATGTATCTAAGTTATATTTCCTCCGCATATGCGCGAGTTTTGAAATAATCAGCGAAGGAAATTAGTTTATGCCCATCCTTGTCGTGGATAAAACGGATAATAAAGCGCCGGCTCGTGTTTGTGAGGCATATGCGCATGACCACGATAGCGGCATATGCGAATAAAATAATATGTATTAACTGGAGTAACGCACCCAGCCAGCTTAAATTGGATGTAAGCCTGCCTAAAAAACCAAGCGAAGAGGTACGGATGCGGCATATGACTTCAGGAAAAGAAGGTATTTCCACTATATACTGGCAATCCATGAGTGCCGACATATCTGACTCTGAATAAAGCACTGCGCGTGAGTCCAAAACTTCCTGCTGTGGAAGCGCGGCCTTATCAGAAGAGGCATAAGAGCCCCAGACAACCCTGTGATCGTATGAACCGTATGCTGTGCGGTCAGGATCAAATTCGTCCAGATTTTTGTCGAGACTTAGAAAGGAGCAGAATATAAGACAAAGCAACAGTGGTAAAACCAGTATTTTCTTCATGAGAGTCCGCTCCTTTCCTTCCAATTTATGTTTCTATTTTCTTCCTTTAGGTTAAAAAAGTCAACTTTTATAAAAAAATAAATTTATATTTTGGGTGTAAATTTGTGATAAATTATGATATATTTTAATTATGTAGTACGAAAATACCATTTCTTGCTTAATAAAAGGAGTATATATGGCAGATTCAGAAAAAATGATTGAAAAATATAAAGCACAGGGATATTCGGATTATCAGCTTGAAGAGATAAGGCTGGGACTTGATGAAGGACTTGATGTCTCACAGTATGCAAGAATAGATTATCTGGCAATACAGATGCGCCAGATTCGTTTTGGACTTGAAGAGAAACTGGATGTATCGTGGTATGCAGGCAGAAGCTTTGACTGGTTTCAGATGGAGGAAATCCGCATAGGCCTTGAAAAAGGACTAGATGTGTCATGCTATGCAAAGGAAAAATATTCCTATGAGGTTATGCGTGAAATCAGGAAAGGACTTGAGGACGGCATAGAGCTTGAACGTTTTGCTGCGGTAGGGGCCGAGTTTTTGCGGGAGCTGCACAAGGCCGTAAAGGATAAGCAGAATATACTGCCGTACATAAAGGCAGGCTATGATCCGGAGCAGCTTGCAGAAATCAGGCATGCGCTCAACAATGGCTGTAAAATTGACCAATATCTCAATACCTCATACCGTGGCATTGCCATAAGGGAAATATGGAAGGGGTTAAAAAACGGTGTAGATGTATCGATTTATGCAAAGCCTGAGTATTCGTGGATGCAGATGCGTGAAATCCGGCTGGGACTTGAGAATCGAGTGGATGTATCGGTATATGCAAAGGTGCTTTATAGCTGGGAACAGATGCGTGAAATCCGTATTGGCATGCAGAATAAAATTGATATTTCAAAATATAAGAGCATGGTACATTCTGCCGCGGATATGCGCAAAATCAGAAAGAGTATGGAGCAGGAGCAGATAGATGCAGAGGCTGAGTATGAGCTTGAGAGAAAACAGCATGACCATGGAATAGACAGGATAAGCGCAGCCCAATACAACGAAGTAAAGCAGGCAGTGGAATCAAGTGCTGACACGCAGACAGTCAGGGTTGTTATTTCGGAGGATAAGAAGAAGGCTTTTATGTATATAGAGTCCGATACGGTGAGACTGACAAAGGAAGCTATTGAGCGTGAGCTTGAGCGCAATGGAGTTGTAGCAGGAATAGATAAAGCGCTTATTGATGAAATTGCCTCCGGAGGCAGAAGAGGCGAGGTTGTTACGATAGCAGAAAGAGAGCTGCCGGTAAAGGGAGCGGATGGTTATTATCAGTTTTTGTTTGATAGAATAAAGCCGGATGAAGAGATAGATTTTGAAAATATATCCTGGTATACAAACACACACAGAGGTCAGCCACTTGCCATTTATCACGCCGCTGAGCCGGGAAAGCCGGGGCATCTGGTGGACGGAACCGAAATACCTGCCAGCTCTGGAAAAGATATTCCTGTACTTAAGGGAGAGGGATTTACACTGCTTGGAGATAAAAAGACATATATTGCAGAGATAGACGGCTGTGTTGCCATCCGCAATAAAAGTCTTTTTGTGGAGAGACTGCTTGTACTTTCCGGCGATAATGCAGTGACGGATAATATAGATTTTAACGGATGTATTTACATAAAGTCAGATGTGCACACCAGGGTCAGAATCCATGCTACAGGTGATATTGTGGTTGATGGAAGTGTGAGTGGAGCTTCTCTTAGCTGCCTGGGAAATATATTTATCAGAGGCGGGGTAGATGGTGATGGAGAGGCTTTCATAACGGCGGTTGGATATGTTATAGGAAAATACTTTGAAAATGTTACTATTGAGGCTGCTGATATTATCAGCAATTACTATATGAAATGTGCAATCAAGGCATCGGACAGCATAAAGGCATACTCAAAGATATGTGGAGGTGTGGTGTACGCCGGTAAGAAAATAGAGACGGTTGATATAGGCAACAGAAACGGCGCATTTACCAAGGTGACCCTTGGAAATGTTAGACAGCAGAATGTGCAGCATAAATTCAGGCAGGATATGGAGGAAATGGACAAGCAGATCAGGCTTCTCAATGAAGCATTGGATGATATGAAAAATAGATTTGAGCCTGAGGTGCTCAATACCATGCCTATGTTTCTTAAGCTGGAAAACGCAATTTTTACAAAGGAAACGGAAAAGAAATCCCTGATAAGCAGCATGGCAGAGGTTACCAGACAGCAACAGCAGCTTAATAATGCTGTGCTTCGCATAAAGGGTATGATGTATGATGGCACATCTGTCGAAATAAATGATGGAAAGCTGGATAATGTGCCACTTTCCAAAGTAGAGCTCGTTAACAGAAATCACAGTATTGATGTGATACAGCATAAATAGCATGGAGGAAATATGAGGGATAAGATACTTATAGCAGATGATACAGAGATGAACAGAGAGATGCTTTCCATCGTTTTGGGCGACCATTATAAAATAGTGCAGGCATCAGAGGGACAGGAGGTAATTGGGCTTATAGATAAGCTAAAGGATGAGCTTCTTGCAGTACTGCTTGCGCTGGATATGTCAGGTGTAGATGGGTTAGATGTGCTTGGCCATATAAAAGAAACAGGACTCCTTGAAAAAGCACCGGTGATAATTATCAGCTCTGAATCCACATATGAGACAGAAAGGGAATATCTGGAAAAGGGAGTCTCTGATTTTATCAGAAAGCCATTTGACAATGTAATAGTAAAGAGCCGTGTTGACAATTTGGTAGACCTTTTTACATATCGAAACAATCTTGAAGAAAAGGTACAGATACAGACACAGAATTTGCAGCGTCAGAACAAGCTTCTTGAGCTGCAGGCGGAAAAAATCAAAAAGAGCAATGAAATGATTATTGATGTGCTTGGTACAGTTGTTGAGTACCGTAACCTGGAAAGAGGACCGCATATTAAGAGGGTTAAGGGCTTTACCAATATTCTTGCAACGAAGGTGGCAGAAAAATACCATGAGTACGGGCTTACACCACAGAAAATAGAAGTGATTGTTGCTGCGAGCGCGCTTCATGATATAGGTAAAATTGCCATAAAGGACAGCATTCTCTTAAAACCCGGTAAGCTTACACGCGATGAATTTGAGTATATGCAGTCACATACGATTAAGGGCTGTGATATTCTTGAGCAGATTGATGAAGCATGGGACAAGGAATACGCAAAGGCAAGCTGGGACATCTGCCGTTATCATCACGAGAGATACGATGGCAATGGTTACCCGGAGGGACTTTCAGGTGAGGATATTCCTATTTCAGCGCAGCTTGTTTCGATTGCTGATGTATATGATGCGCTTGTCAGCAAGCGTATTTATAAGGATGCTATTGAAAAGGACAAGGCTTATCATATGATTCTGGTGGGTGAGTGCGGAGTATTCTCTCCAAAGCTTATGCAGTGCTTCAGGGAATGCAGAAAGCAGTTTGAGGAGCTGGCTGACAAATATGACATGCTTGAGGCGAGTGATTAGGGAAAAACTCATTGATTTATATATATTGCATAAAAAATAATCGAAAATTTATGCATGTTTGTGCATCACGATAATAGACATTTTAAGGAGCACGTGATACTATAATTAACGTAAAAACCCCCCAATACATTATATATTTTTACTATCCCCATAGTAAAATACCTTCTCCTAAAGGACAGCAGAACGATGGCTGTTCTTTTTTTGTCCAAAAATATTAGAGCCTGCACATTTTTGGTACTGCGAGTGGCATACACACTCTCACTTTCGCTACACTGCGCTGCAAAGTGTCTGTATGAATTATGCTTTGAAGGGCTTCTATGCTTGACGAAAACGTCGAAACGCGCCGTCCATGGCGCGATTTCTCCTCTCACCTGCGTCCATGCAGGTGAGTTTCTGCGATTCATGCGCATAATTCTACAGACACTAAGCAGCTACGTTATTCGCTCCTGAGAGAGTATGTATGCCACTCGCAGCCCCCAAAAAAAAAATAGTGTATATTTCGGGAAACAAGCAGATATAATATTGTTGAAATGATTTAGACATGATACAATCAGATTAGATATTAGATAGCACGCAAGAAGCGAGACATGCTGATAATAGCTCTCTTTCTTCAAGCCTGCAGACATTGAAGGCTCTGATGTCATAATTCAGAGTCACTGACACCGAATACTGTGAGCAGATGATAGTTGCTTCACGTATGAGGAGGAAGAACATTTTAAGATTTAGGGTGTACTTCCGGCGAAGTGCACCCTTCTTTTATTGGACATCCCAACATAAATTGAAAATTGTAGCAGCGTTAAGCTGCGGAGAAGCCTCGAAAGAGGCGGATTTTCAATTAATGGTGGGAGCTTTGTTCACATTAAATACAAGATATAAGGAGTAACACATGGAAACAAGAATAGCTCTGATCGGCATTATAGTTGAAAACCCTGATTCGGTTGAGCAGCTTAACCATATGCTGCATGAGTACGGCAGCTTCATTGTGGGCCGCATGGGTATCCCTTACGAGAAAAAGAACGTGAATATTATCAGTGTGGCGATTGACGCACCGCAGGATATTATCAGTGCGCTGTCCGGCAGGATTGGCAGGCTGAATGGCATAGGAGTGAAGACCGTTTACTCTAATAAATAAAGCAGACCAGACTACAGGAGAAAGCATGACCGAAAATACAGCAATAATAAAAATTATAGATGAAATTAAGGCCTGCCGGAATATCACCTTGGAGCAGCTGCATATGCTGCTTGAAACGGATGATATGCAGGCGGTTGATTACCTGAGAAAGAGTGCATCAGAGAAAGCACACGAGACCTATGGCAATCAGGTTTTTATACGAGGGCTGATAGAGTTCACCAACTACTGCAAAAACGACTGTCTTTACTGCGGCATAAGGCACAGTAATACTCACGCGGACCGCTATCGCCTGAGTACGGAGCAGATTATGGCATGCTGCGAGAGTGGCTATGAGCTTGGTTTTCGTACCTTTGTGCTGCAGGGCGGTGAGGACCCATACTACACGGATGAGCGCATCTGTGGGATAGTGTCCGGGATTAAGGCAAGGTATTCGGACTGCGCAGTTACACTCTCTATCGGTGAAAAGTCAAAGGAGAGCTATCAGAGCTATTTTGATGCAGGGGCAGACAGATATCTGCTGCGGCATGAGACCGCGGATGAAAAGCATTACAGTAGGCTTCATCCGGCAGAGATGTCACTTGCAGACAGAAAGCAGTGCCTTTGGGATTTGAAAGAGATAGGCTATCAGGTGGGCTGCGGCTTCATGGTCGGCTCACCGGGACAGACAGTGGAGACCTTGTACGAGGATTTGCAGTTTATAAAGGAGCTTGAGCCTCACATGGTTGGAATCGGTCCTTTCATATCGCAGAAGGATACGCCATTTGCAAATGAGAAGTCAGGAACCATGGACGAGACGCTTCGCCTGCTTTCAATCATCAGGCTCATACATCCCAAGGTGCTGCTTCCTGCCACAACAGCGCTTGGCACAATCCATCCGCTCGGCAGGGAAAAGGGCATACAGTCGGGTGCCAATGTCGTGATGCCAAACCTCTCACCGGTCAATGTCCGCGACAAATACAAGCTCTACGACAATAAAATCTGCACAGGAGATGAGGCTGCAGAGTGCCGCTACTGTATGGAAAACCGGATGAAGAGCATAGGATATCAGGTGGTGGTGTCGCGCGGAGACTACGCAGATATGCCCATCAGCGCAGCTGATTCTAATGAGCTTGCGGCTCGCAACTGTGAATGTACTGAACGTTACAAATTTAAAATATAAACATTGGGATATAGAAGGAGATAAAAATGTACAACGTAAAATCATTAAAGGCTGAGGAATTCATCTCAGACGAGGAAATCAAAGAGACTCTCGAATACGCAGAGGCAAACAAAAATAATATAGGGCTCATCGATGAGATTATCGAAAAAGCAAAGCTCAAAAAAGGACTCACACACAGAGAGGCATCAGTGCTTTTAGCCTGTGAGATTCCGGAGAAGCTCGATGAGGTTTACAAGCTTGCACAGCAGATAAAGAAGGACTTCTACGGAAACAGAATCGTGCTTTTCGCACCGCTTTATCTGTCAAACTACTGTGTGAACGGCTGTGTTTACTGTCCGTATCATATGAAAAATAAGCATATTGCGAGAAAGAAGCTCACTCAGGAGGAAATCGTAAAAGAGGTCACAGCTCTTCAGGATATGGGACACAAGCGTCTTGCAATCGAGGCAGGAGAGGACCCTGTAAACAATCCGATTGAGTACATTCTCGAGTGTATCAACACAATCTACAGCATCAAGCACAAAAACGGAGCTATCCGCCGTGTAAATGTAAATATCGCTGCCACTACAGTGGAGAATTACAGAAAGCTCAAGGAGGCAGGAATCGGAACCTACATACTTTTCCAGGAGACATATCATAAGGAGAGCTATGAGCAGCTTCATCCGACAGGACCAAAGCATGACTATGCATATCACACAGAGGCCATGGACCGTGCTATGGAGGGTGGCATTGACGATGTGGGACTTGGTGTGCTTTTCGGACTGGACAAATACAAGTATGAGTTTGCCGGACTTTTGATGCATGCAGAGCACCTTGAGGCAGTGCACGGTGTAGGTCCTCACACCATCAGTGTGCCGCGTATAAAGCACGCAGACGATATAGACCCGGATGTATTTGACAATGGCATCAGTGATGATACCTTCGCCAAAATATGCGCACTTATCCGTATTTCAGTGCCATACACAGGAATGATAATCTCAACCCGTGAGAGCCAGGCTGTCCGTGAAAAGGTTCTGCCGCTCGGTGTTTCACAGATCAGCGGCGCATCAAAGACAAGTGTCGGAGGCTATGCAGACCCGGAGGCTGAGAAAAATGCAGAGGCAACATCAGAGCAGTTTGATGTCAGCGACCAGAGAACACTCGACGAGGTGGTAAACTGGCTTATGAAGATGGATTATATCCCTTCCTTCTGTACAGCCTGCTACAGAGAGGGCAGAACAGGAGACCGTTTTATGGCACTGTGCAAGAGTATGCAGATACTTAACTGCTGTCATCCGAACGCGCTCATGACACTGAAGGAGTACCTTGAGGACTACGCAAGCCCGCAGACAAAGGAGCTTGGAATGAAGCTCATCGACAGGGAAATCGAAAAGATTACCAATCCAAAGGTTAAGCAGACCTGCTATGAGCATATACATGATATTGCAGACGGAAAACGTGATTTCCGTTTCTAAAGGAGGATACATATGGGAAATTTGAATGAGACACCTTCTGCCAACAGACTTCATATAGGTATATACGGAAAGACAAACAGTGGTAAGTCATCACTGATTAACGCGGTTACAAAGCAGGAGGTTTCCATTGTGGCCGATGTGGCTGGTACGACAACCGACCCAGTGTACAAGCCAATGGAGATTCATCCTCTAGGACCTTGTGTGATTATTGATACGGCGGGCTTTGATGATGAAAGTGAGCTTGGTGAAAGACGTGTGGAAAAGACTCATCTGGCAGCAGAGAAAACAGATATAGCCGTTGTAGTGCTTGATATTGCAGAGGTCATTGCTGCGAAGAAGGCGGGAATTCCATTTAAAAAGGCTTTTAAGGATGAGGCAGAATGGAGTCTGCTCTTTGCAAAAAAACATACTCCGGTTGTATTTGCTTTAAACAAGATAGACGAGATTTTGCTTTCTGCTGAGGCACAGGAAAAGAGCAGAGGAAAGCTTGACAATGCTGCAATAGAGGCTGCAAAGAGCTGGGTTTTTGAGGAAAACAGTGCTGTGATGGGCAAAAATGCAGACAATAGCTTTGAGGTTGTAGCAGTCAGCGCATTAAAGGGCAAGGGAATGGATGCCGTTATCTCTGCACTCACACGCCTTTTGCCTGAGGATTTCGGACAGGAATTTATCCTCGGAGACCTTGTTTGTGAGACAGACCTGGTGCTTCTTGTCATGCCGCAGGATATCCAGGCGCCAAAGGGCAGGCTCATACTGCCACAGGTGCAGACACTCAGGGAATTGCTCGATAGAAAATGCCTTGTAATGAGCACGACGACTGACAAAATGACAGATGCGCTTGCGGCGTTATCGCGCGCACCAAAGCTCATCGTGACAGATTCACAGGTGTTTGGCTATGTGTACGAGCACAAGCCGGCAGAGAGTATGCTCACATCATTTTCAGTGCTTTTTGCAGCTTACAAGGGGGATCTGCCATACTATGTGGAGAGTGCAAGGGCAATAGATGCATTAAAGCCATCCTCAAGGGTGCTCATTGCAGAGTGCTGCACACATGCGCCTCTCGCAGAGGATATAGGCAGGGTGAAGCTTCCGAACCTGCTTAAAAAACGTGTCGGTGAGGAGCTTACCGTGGATATTACAAGCGGTACGGACTTCCCTGATAATCTTTCGCAGTACGACCTCGTTATTCAGTGTGGCGCATGCATGTTTAACAGAAAATATGTATTATCAAGGATAGACAGGGCACGCACACAGCATGTGCCTATGACAAACTATGGCGTGGCTATAGCACACCTGACAGGAATACTCGATAAGGTGAGCATGCCCTAGAAAAGCCTTAAAAGCCGGGAGAAAGAGAAGCTATCGGTATGACGAAAACAAGTGATTTTGACGACAAAGTGAATTATAGTGGCGATTATAAAGGCAATTATAGCAATAATTACAGCGGCGATTATAGAGACAATTACAGCAGCGATTATAGCGCCACCGGTTACGCTCGTCTGGCGAAGAGCCTTATTGACATTGTAAAGGAGCAGCAGGCGAAGCTTGGTTACAGGAAGGAAATAGTCAGAATGTATTATCCCCTCTCCACGCTCAGACATTTCTTTGAGTGTGCAGGGGATGACAATAAAATTGCAGCCGGCATAATTTCAGAGCAGCAGATGCTTGAAATCCTTGCTCCAAACAACCTGCCAAAACAGCTTACTGACACCATAGGCGAGATAAAGGTTACCGCAAAAAATGAGCGTTTCTGTATAGAAATATCACCTGAGGGCAGTGAGTATGTGCATGAAAACACTGCAGACAATGAGTTCATCAGTGAGCTGATAGCGCTTGTCGGCACGCATGGCTGTACCATGGAGCAGATAACAGAGCTGTTTTACAAATACTCGGACGACATCGAGAAAAAGGAAATGCAAAACGGCGAGTTTGACTGTTACATCCGCTTCTTAAATGAGCCGGATGACACATACTACTATTGCTTCCATGATGAGGGCAGCCATATTATTTACCATAGATTTCTGCCGCAGGATTATGCGGACTTTGGATTTTAATGGATATGTTTAGATGCAGGCATAGAGTAAATATTGCTTTTGGTGTTGGCCTTTGAATTTACTTTGAAGTTACACGGAGACATAGTTTGACAAAAATATAACAATCTAATATAATGGCGGTTGAGAGTAGGGTTTATGTATAATATGCACAGCAGGAGATATACACATGGCAACATTTACCAGAAAAGCCATAATGCAGACTTTTTTACATATACTGAAAAACAAACCGCTTGACAGGATTACAGTCAAGGATATATGCGAGCAGTGTGAGATAAACAGAAATACATTTTACTATTATTTCAAGGACATATATGATGTGCTTGAGGCCATATTTGAGGACGAGGTCAGGCTTGTGATGGATGAGGCAAAGGAAGGCGTGACATTTCATGATGCATATGCCAGAGCTGCTGCCCTTATTCTTAAGAACCGCGAGGCGATAATGCACATTTATGCGTCTGAAAACGGCAGGGTGCTGAGGAAATATCTGGATGCCGTGGTCACACAGATGGTGCGCCGCTTTGTGCTGGAAAAGGCAGAGGGCTATAGCCTGGATGATAGTGACATTGCTTTTATCACGGCATTTTACAGCAACGGAATCGTGGGCAGCACAATAAAGTGGATTGAGAGAGGCAGTATGATGAGCAGCCTGCCTGAGAACATTACGGCAAATGACAAAGGAGTGTCAAAAAGCCAATACAACAGAGATATTGTTAAGAGAATCGGTGACTCCTTCGAGGCCACAATTTATGATATGATTGAGTGCTGCCTGTAGGCAGGCGGATATTGGATGACAAAATAATTCGAACAGATTTGACAGAGTGTCTGAATTTCAGACACTCTTATTTTTTTGTCCATTTTAAAGACGATTATGGTGGATTAGAATAGCAGACAAAAAGGAGGGAGATACTTTATGCATACATTGGTACGTGTGAAAAATGCATACACTGTCATGACAATATGCCTGATTGCATTGGGGGCAGCTTTGTTATTTGCGCCACAGCTTGGACTTAGGACTTTGTGCGTGGTGTATGGAGTGTTTCTCATAGTATACGGAGTGACAAAGCTGTCCGGATATTTTGCAAAGGATTTATTTCAGCTTGCGTTTCAGTTTGACCTTGCGCTGGGTATAGTTTCAATAGTGCTTGGAATCATAATTATAGAGAAATCTGAGTATATTATAGAGATATTGTCCACAGCGATAGGCATTTTTATGCTGGTGGACGCAGCCTTAAAGATACAGACCGCAGTGGAAGCAAAGCGTTTTGGCATCGAGAGATGGTGGCTCATACTCGTGATGTCGTTTGTAGTGGCATTTGTGGGAATACTGCTTCTTGTGACACCATTTGAGACCGCAGGCATGATAGTTAGACTAATAGGACTGAATTTGAGTCTTGACGGAATACTAAATTTATTTGTCGTCAGAAATACCGTTGAAACAATAAGGAGGAATACAAAGTGGGAAATTTAGGACACCAGGCAGCGAGACTTGCTGCATCAAAAATATGTGACAACATTGTAAAAGGACTTTGCAAGGACCCGGAGACAGAGGTTGTAAAGCTCATCGACATGTGGCAGAAATTCATGGGCGATGAAAAGATTGATTTAAACTATGACAGTGCGCGCAAGATGATCTGTGATAAGGACTGCACGCTCAACAAGTACATGCATCGTCTTATCAACGAGATAGATCCTCATGTATTAAAGACAATCGCGCTCAATCTGGGCTTTGAGGCATTTGTTTACGGCACAAAAACCATCCGTAAAAATCGTGAAAAGTATGGCTGCAATGTGCCATGGCTCATTCTTATGGATCCGACAAGCGCCTGCAATCTGCACTGCACCGGCTGCTGGGCGGCAGAGTATGGCCACAAGCTGAACCTTACCTTTGATGAGATGGATAAGGTCATAACACAGGGCAAGGAGCTTGGAGTATATCTGTATATGTTTACAGGAGGGGAGCCTCTTGTCAGAAAAGCAGATCTTGTTAAGCTCTGTGAGAAGCACAGTGACTGTGCATTTCTGGCATTCACAAACGGCACACTCGTGGATGAGGCCTTCTGCGCAGACTTAAAACGTATCGGAAATCTGTACCTTGCAATAAGTCTTGAGGGCTTCTCAGAGGTAAACGACTTAAGACGAGGCACCGGTGTATTTGCAAAGGTTATGCATGCGATGGATTTGCTTAAAGAGAATGGACTTGTGTTCGGTACATCAATATGTTACACATCAAAGAACTATGAGACAGTTACCAGCGATGAGTTTATCGATATGATTGTGGAAAAGGGATGCCGCTATGCGCTTTACTTCCACTATATGCCTGTCGGAAACGATGCATCACTGGAGCTTTTACCGAACCCGGAGCAGAGACTTTACATCAAGGACCGTGTCCGTGAAATCAGAAATATGACAACCGGCAAGGGAATTTTCACAATGGATTTTCAGAACGACGGTGAGTTTGTCGGAGGCTGTATCGCAGGAGGAAGAAACTACTTCCATATCAATGCCAACGGTGATGCTGAGCCATGTGTATTCATACACTATTCAGGAGCCAACATCCGTACACACAGCATGCTTGAGATTTTAAAGCAGCCGCTTTTCATGGCATACCATGATAACCAGCCGTTTAATGAGAATCACTACAGACCTTGTCCGATGCTTGAAAATCCCGAGATTTTACAGAGGCTCGTAAAGGAAACAGGTGCAAAATCAACGGATCTGCAGTCGCCTGAGAGCGCGGAGCACCTGTGCAGCAAGTGTAAGGAATATGCGCAGGCATGGAAGCCTTATGCCGATAAGCTCTGGGCGGAGGAAGGACGTTAGTTTAACCCGGAGATCTATGTTGAATATCAGCTATAAGATTGATATAATCAATCTGTGTACGCAGAAAAATGATTATATGAGTGCGGGGAATTAACATGAAAGCGATGTTCATAGATGTAGACGGGACTCTCAGCAGTCCGTGTTACAGGGTAGAAGGAAGATTTCAGATAGGTATGTCGGATGTGCAGTGGGCAGACTACTGCAAGACTAATGGTGAGGATACTTACGAATGGTGCAGGCCTGTCATGCAGGTTAAGGAGTATGCCATGAAGGCTAAGGCAAATGGTACGAGGCTGTATGTACTCACCACCTCGGGAACAGTGATAGAAACTGTTGCCAAGCGCAGGTTTATAGACAGATATTATGCAGGAATGTTTGATGATATTTATGCGGTTGAGCATGATGATGACAAGGTGAAATTTATTCTGAAAAAAGCATCAGAGCTTGGAATTGAACCGGGTGACTGTGAGCTTGTTGAGGATACTTACCGCATACTGCTGCAGACAGTTACAGAGGGTATCAAATCCACACATATTACAACGATTCTCACCGGAATTAATGAGTAATCCGGTACGAATTTATGCTGTGACGCATGGTTTGACAGTGCAGTGTCAGGCCGGCGTTATAACAGCAATTAGGGCTATTTAGCGATAGCTGTTGTGTTATCGGATATTATACAGATTTCGGCTCAGGCATATTGAGGATTTTGCGGACTGCAGACTGCATTTCAGGCATATTTCGGTAATGCTCAAGCAGAAGCACTTCATCGCTGCTTAGCTTCAGTCGTTTATTATCTTTATTTAAAAATGAATGATTGATATCGGAAATTTTATAGATATCACAGAGTAAAAGAAATTTGTCGGCAGAAGGTGGATTCTGATTGTTTTCCCAGCCATAGACGGTTTTATTTGAAAGATGAATATTGTGCTCAGCAAGCTTTTGGGTTACCTCATCCATGCTCAGCTTGTTGAGCTTTCTGTAGTATTTCAACACTTTTCCAATGTTTTCATTTGTAGTCATAATAAATTCCTCCGGAAAAATAAAATCTGCAAGGCGGCTTTAAATAGTTACTTTGCAAGAATATTCTATATTTGGAAGAAATTACCAGCAAACACTTCTGATTTGGATAGAAAAACGCAAATAAAACAGATAATAATAAGTCTGAAATTCTATGCAGGCAAGAATAAAAAACTGCGCAAAAAGCAATGCTGTCAGAGAATTGTGTTTTTTCCGGAGAAAATTTCCACGCCACTCTAAAGAAATATTCGAAACATCCGATAAATAAGTCAAGAAATAAATTTTACACATATTTCAAGGATGAAATATAAAAGAAAGGAGAACCTGTTATGCGTATAGATGCATATAATCAGATAGCACAGTTGTACGGAGTATCAAAGACCGCGAGAACGCAGAAGGCACAAGGCACAGCAAGTGTGTCTGATCAGGTATCAATTTCGCAGGCCGGTAGAGATTACCAGATTGCGAAAAAAGCAGTATCAGAAGCTTCGGACATCAGGGAAGATAAAGTCGCTCAGCTTAAGAATATGGTGAACTCCGGACAGTATCAGGTAAACGGAGATGATTTCGCAAGCAAGCTTTTAGAGAAGTACAATTCTTTATAAGACAAGGTGAAAAGAAAAAGAGGATTTTATAGTGGCTAGTTTAGTGGAAGAGCTTATCAATGTGCTCGCAGAGGAAGAAAAAATTTATATGACACTTGCAGCGAATGGGGAGAAAAAGCGTCAGATTATTATTGATGCAGATATCCCGGAGCTCGAGAGACTTACAGATGCAGACCAGAAAGCAAGTGATGAGCTCCTCTCAAAGAGTAATAAGCAGATTTCACTTCTTACGGATATTGCCAATGTACTTGGCAAGTCACAGGAGCAGATGACAGTCACCAGACTGATTGGATATCTCGGCGCACAGCCGGATATTCAGGCGAAGCTGACTGCAGCAAGGGACAGACTGCTTGATGCGGCAGCACAGATGCAAAAAATCAATGAATTAAATTCACAATTACTTGCTCAGGCAATAGAACTCGCGGAATTTGACATAACCTTGTTCAAGAGCATGAGACAGGCACCGGAGACCGCCAATTATGATAGAAATGCTTATAATACAGGCGATATTCTGGGAAGCAGCGGTTTTGATGCGAAGCAATAATCATTATTAATGCAGTAATTAATGACTCGGAGGACAGGAACATGGCAAATGGATTCGGAAGCTTTTATGTAGGTAATTCCGGACTTATAAATGCGCAGAATGCTCTTAATACAACAGCAAACAACATGGCTAATGTCAATACGACAGGCTATGTGCGCCAGCAGGTAAGGTTTTCAGATAAAGGTTATATTACAAGAAACGGTGCTACAGAGTATACAAACATCCAGCAGAGTGGATTGGGTGTATCGGTATCGGACGTGGCACACGTCAGGGATATTTTCTTAGATAAATCGTATAGACAGGAGAACGGACGAAAAGCGTTTTACTCATCATTGTATGATACAAGCTCATATGTTGAGGATATCATGCAGGAGATGAACGGAGCTGAGTTCAAGGAGAGTATATCGGAGCTTTGGCAGGCATTTCAGGAGTTTGGCAAGGATCCGACAAATTCAACCAATCAGAATCTTATAGTTCAAAAGAGTGAGCTTTTTTTGACGAGATGCAATACGGTTTATTCGGATCTTCAAAAATACCAGTCCAATATCAATATGCAAATTAAAGAGCAGGTTGACAGAATCAATGAGATCGGAGACCGGATATATGCGCTCAATCTTGAGATACAAAAGACAGAGGCATCAGGAGTGCAGACAGCAATGACTGCGCGTGATGAAAGGGATAGTCTGTTAGACGAGCTCTCAGGCTATACCAAGATTGAGGCAGAGGAGGATTCTACAGGCTTTGTACATGTAAAGCTGGAGGGACAGCAGTTTGTGCATGATAACAGGTGCAATCATATTGGACTTTCAGAGGAAAAAGGCACAGGCTTTTACACTCCGTACTGGCCTAATATTTCCACAGATGCAAACTACGTGCCGGTATTCAATGATGTCACACTGCCGTCATCACTTGCAAATAGGGTTGGAAGCACACAGACTACGGACATTGCGACAAGTCTTAATAATGATATAGGAAGTCTCAAGGGACTATTGGTTTCAAGAGGTTCAGAATACGGAACCTTCGATTTCATGTCGGATGAGAATTATAGCAAGGTAGAGGACAATATTGTTATGGAAACCCAGGCTGAGATTTCATATCTTGCCAGAAATATAATGATGGCAATGAACGATATATTCTGTCCAAATACCACATATACCGCGGCAGATGGCACACAGTACACCGTGCTGGATACCAAAAACTGCTCGGTTGGAGAGGATGGAAAGCTTCCACCGTTAGAGCTCTTTTCAAGAAACGGCTATGACAGATATATGGAAACAGAAATTGATGGTCAGAAGTTTTATGTATACAATGGCGAGACAAATGCAAACCTGTCATCATGGTATAAGCTTGGAAATGTAACTGTAAATCCAAAGGTAGTTGCGCAGGTTACCCTGATGCCTTCATATAATCAGGATGGAGCAGCAGACTATGGACTTGGTGATAAAATCAGCAAAGCATGGGCCAATGAGGGCTTGTATATTAACCCGAATGACACATCAAAGTGCAATTTTGAGGGCTATTATGACAAGATAATTTCAAGGCTTGGAACCTCCGGCAGCGTATATAAATCATCGACTGACACACTTACGTCAACCACAGCGGCTATCGACAATCAGCGAAATCAGATAATGGGAGTTTCAAGTGATGAGGAGCTGACAAATATGATAAAATTCCAGTCAGCCTATAACGCTTCCAGCAGGTATATTACGGTAATCAGCCAGATGACAGAGCTGATAGTAGGATTAATATAAACAGGAGGAGTCTGCATGGCTTCAACATTTTTTGGATTAAATATAGGTGTAAGTGCCCTGAATTCGTTTCAGGTTGCGACTAATACAACAGCCAACAACATTGCAAATGTCAAAACAACAGGCTTCACAAGGCAGTCGGCCACACTGACAGCAAAGGATGCGCTGAATGTCACAGCGCGCTACGGCAGTGTAGGTACAGGTGTTACTGTTACATCTATCAAGCAGCAGAGAGATTTATATTACGATACAAAGTATTGGGAGAATAATTCCTGCTATGGCAGATATGAGCAGAAGCTTTATTATCTTGACCAGATTCAGAATTATTTTAAGGATAACGGAGCTTCGGTCAAAGGCTTTTCAAGTGTATTTTCACAGATGTTTTCAGACCTTGATACATTAAGGAGCAAGCCGTCTGATAAGACAGTCAGAAACCAGTTTATCAGCAGTGCACAGAGCCTTTGCACATATTTCAACCAGATGAGCGATAATCTTTCAAAGCTGCAGGATGACTGCAACGAGGAAATAAGAAACAGGGTTGATGAGATTAACTCCATCAGTGAAAAGATATCTCTGCTCAATAAAGAGATAAATCAGATAGAGACAGGCACCGGTGTGGAGGCCAGCTCACTCAGGGATAAAAGAGCCAATCTGATGGACGATCTTTCCAAAATTGTCAATGTATCATACAAGGAGACACCTATACAGAACACAAACGGTGATAATCTCGGTGGTACGAGCTTTTGCCTTTTTGTCAATGGGGAGAAGATTGTAGATGGCAAGGATTACAGGAAGCTGGTCTGTGAGTCAACCGATATAAAGAATAATCAGACAGACAATGACGATTTGTTTAAAATATACTGGGCGGACACCAAGATGGAGTTTGTTGCCACAGCGGGAACAGCAGGAGGCAGTCTCAAGGCACTTTTCGAGATGCGTGACGGTGACAATCTTGAGAATTTTAAGGGCAAGGTTACACAGGCGGATTCCTATTCATTTACGGTAAGCAACACGTCATTGACCAATATTAAATCACTCAATCTGCCTGATACAAACGGCAAGATTACTGTTGACCATGTGACCTATACCTACGATAGCTGGGAGGCGGAGGTTGATGCGGACGGCAACATAAAGTCGATGAAGTTTAACCTGAGCAAAAACAAGGCGGTGGCCAATCCGGCTGCAGTAGTGGCAGACAATGCAACGCTCAGTGCGGGTTCGGGAATCAACGAGAGAGGAATACCGTACTATATGACACAGCTCAATGAGTTTGTCAGAAACTTTGCGGAGCTTTTCAATAAGGCTGAGAGCAAGGGACAGAATATGAACGGAGATACCCCACCGACATTTTTCGAGGGAATAACGGCTACCGGAAAGGTATATGATTTCTCTGATTCGGATGCATACAGCAAGCTTACGGATGGGCAGACAACAACCATAAGCAGTTCATCAAATACATATTACAGGATGACCGCAGGCAACTATTCGGTCAATAAGGATGTGATGAATAATGTATCACTCTTTGCAACAGCAACAGATTATGTTAAGACAGATGCATGTGATATAGTTGATGAATTAAAAAAGCTTCAGTCGCAGACCACTGTTTACAGAGGCGATAAGGCTGAATCGTTTCTGGAAACAATTATATCCAATGTATCGGTTGATACGGAAAAGGCAGAGACCAACAATAAACTCTATCAGAACCTTGAGCAGACTATTTCAAACCAGAGGAAATCGGTATCCGGTGTGGATGAGGATGAGGAAGCCTTAAACCTTATCAAATATCAGAATGCATACAATATGGCTTCAAAGGTTATTTCCATAATGAGCCAGATGCTTGAAAAGCTGATAAACGATACAGGAGTTGCATAATAAAGGCTGTGGTTTACATACAAAGGTGACCGGCAGCGAATAAAGGAGGCATACCGATATGCGTATAACAAACAACATGATAATGGGTAACACCAAGACGAATATCAATTTGGCAAAGACACTGGTGGATAAATACAATACCCAGATGACAACTCAAAAGAAAATTGACAAGGCATCGGATGATCCGGTTATTGCAATCAGATCGCTTCGTCTGTCAACCAGCCTGTCTCATATAGACCAATATGTTAATAATAATATACCAGATGCCAATTCATGGATGGATGTTACAGAGACTGCTCTTAAGAACACAAAATCACTCCTGACAGATATTCGTACACAGTGTGTAAACGGTTCTACGGATACACTCACATCGGAGGACAGAAATACCATATTAAAGCAGCTTAAAGCACTTTCGGAGCAGGTGTATACAGAGGGCAATGCTGACTACGCAGGCAGGACTGTATTCACAGGATACCGTACATCATCAAAGCTTACATTTCAGAAGGATACACAGTGCACTTATCAGATTAACCAGGATTTTTCGGCTAGTGACTTGTCTGAAAAGCGTTATTACACAAACGGCGTGACGGTGCCGGCAACCATAAACAGCACCACTGCGGATTGCACTACAGATGTCACAGAGTACAGCTATCAGAGAATACGTCTGGCATATGGTAGTACGACAGACGATATCCAGCTTTCAATAAACGGAAATTCAGTGGCGCAGGGCAATAACTATACGGTATATGAGCATTCTTCAGATTTTGACCCGTCAAAGCTTGGAGATAACCAGATTGCATATATTCAGGAAAGCGGAGAATTTGTTTTCGGAAAGACAGTAGCGGCTTCCATCAAGGATAATGATCAAAAGATCTCCGTCACATATGTGAAAACCGGTTTTGATGGAGGGGATGCGAGACCGGAGTATTATTACAACTGTAAGGATCTGACAGATGCCATCACACTTGATACCAACGGAAAAGTACCTCATGACGCAGCAGGAAACATCAAATATACCAATGCATCGGCGATTGTTGACTACAAATATGAAAGTCAGGAAATCAAGTACACAGTGGCAAACAGCACAGACATCACTGTCAATACACAGGCAAAGGATGTTATGGATACAGGCATCAAGCGCGATGTGGATGAGCTTATCAACGTGGTTCAAAACTCCATCAATGCTCATGACAAGGTTTCACAGCTTGAGAAGATGATGTCACAACAGCAGTATTCAGACAAGGATTCACAGGCTAAGCTGAAAACATATCTGGATGCGGCTAAACAGGAGGCTGATTATGCCGATAACAATCTGCAAAAGACATACAGCCAGTATATTACCAGGTTCGATGATCATTTGAATAAGGTCAATCTGGCACTCACAGATTCCGGCAGTACTCAAAGCCGTCTGACCCTCATAAAGAACAGGGTAGAGGAGCAGCAGACTACCATTGAGGATCTTAAGTCATCAAATGAGGACAGGGATATTTCAGATATTATCATTGATTTTTATGCCATGTACAATGCATACCAGTCAAGCCTGAGAGCAGCCTCAAAGGCTAATTCGCAGACTCTTCTGGATTATTTGTAATCATTGGGTAATTATCAATTTATATTAATTGTATTATACAGACGTTCGCGGAGCGGGCGGGAAGGAGGACAGCCATGAGGGCAAAAACGAGAATATTTGGGGAAATTGATATTCCGCAGGACAAAATCATCACTATGGAAAAGGGGATGATAGGATTCCCGGAGCTTAAGAATTACACTCTGATTTTTAACTCAGAGAAGCAGAATGACAAGAAATCCATTATGTGGCTTCAGTCGATGGATGATGGAGACATTGCATTTCCTGTCATGACACCGGACATCATCATGCCGGATTACAAGCCTTATGTAAATGAGGAGATTTTAACACCACTGGGACAGCTCACAGAAGATAATATGTATATACTTGTCACAGTGAATGTGCCTAGTGACATAACAAAGATAGCATGCAATTTGAAGGCGCCTATTGTTGTAAATATGGATACAAACAAGGCGGCACAGCTCATTGTGGAGGACGATTACAAGGTTCATTTTCCTATCTATGATATCATAAAGGGAAATAAAGAAAGGGCGGGTGAATAATATGCTGGCTCTTACAAGAAAAAAGGGTGAATCCCTTATGATAAACAACGATATTGAGATTACTGTTCTGGAAATCAGGGGGGATCAGATTAAGATAGGTGTCAGTGCACCTAAGGAGGTTCCGATTTACCGCAAGGAAGTGTATACACAAATTCAGCAGGAAAACAAGAAATCTGCGGGAGTGGAAAACGCACAGGCGCTTAACGAGTTGTTTAATTAAATACAAATGCCTATTCATTTGCAAAGACAATATACAAAGACAATAAAATCTGCCCCGGTATTTGTACCGGGGCATTTTAAATCTAGAGTTTTTTCTTTAGCAGCCCTGAATCAATTTCACCGGCAGCTATAGTGTTTTCAATCCATAGCTTGAGAGAGTCTATGGTCAGAGACATGTCATCCAGATAATCCTTTATACGTAAAAAATCGGGCATTTCATCTTTTGAAACCATTCCGTCAGCTGCTATGTCGATCATGCGGTCCTTCTCCTTTGATAGGGTGTTCAGGGTCGAGAGCATCTCAAGTGTTATCAGGGATAAATCCTTTGATGTAACCTCGGGAACATATTCTCGTCCGATAGGACACTCATGCGAGCAATAGTAATTGCACAGGGAAGGATTTTTGTAGCATTCTGCCATTGCAAGAATCTCATCAGGATGAGGATTGGATTTCTCGCTCTCAATTTTTTCAATGCGGTCAGAGGAGATAAATTCAAGTCTTTCGGCTGCTGCATCGCGCGTGAGTCCGTTGTTTTCACGGCTTATCTGATATATATTTTTATTTTCTTTCGTAGATTTACGTCCCATTTTAATTCCCTTTCAGATTGTGTAGTATAGTTATCTATAATTTTATATTATACATATAATTGACATATAAGTGAAACAAAATATAGGAATTTTGCGAAATAACATGGATTATCCCGCACTAAAAGAGCCTTTCATGACAAAATCTTTAGAAAATGAAATTAATTATATTAAAAATTGTACAAACCGTGTTATACTTTATATGTTACACTAAATTCAGGTAGGAGAAAAAGATGTTATCAGTAATAGAAAAAGTCAATGACGTGGTCAACAATTTTATCTGGGGCGTGCCTGCGATGATATGTATCATAGGTGTCGGGCTGCTTTTGAGCTTCAGAACGGGATTTATTCAGATTAGAAAGTTTCCATATGCGATGAAGGTTACGCTTGGCAGGATGCTCAAAAAACGTGAGGCATCTGACGGAGCGCTCACACCGTTTCAGGCAGTGTGTACGGCACTTGCGGCGACGGTCGGTACAGGAAATGTGGCAGGAGTTGCGGGAGCCATCGCGATAGGCGGACCAGGAGCGGTGTTCTGGATGTGGATTTCAGCACTTCTTGGTATGTGCACCAAGTTCTCGGAGGTCACACTTGCTGTACATTTTCACGAGAGAAATGCAAACGGCGACCTGGTAGGCGGCCCTATGTACTATATTAAAAACGGTCTTAAAAAGCACTGGCACTGGCTGGCATATCTGTTCTCAGCGTTTGGCGTGCTCACCGTGTTTGGTACAGGAAACGCTACACAGGTAAACACCATAACCACAGCGATTGTCATACTTTGCAGCGGAGTTTCTGTGGGCTATGGAGAAGCAGCCGGCGCAGAGCTTACCATCAGCGGATTTACATCCACCTACGGCGGCTGGGTATCAATCTTTACAGCGGTTGCCATGTGCTGTTTTGCATTTTCAACCATCATAGGCTGGGGGCTTTACGGAACCAGATGCATAGAGTTCTTATTCGGAACTAAGGCAAATAAGCCGTTCATGGTAGTATATTCGCTTGTTGCGATAGTCGGTGCGACAATGAACCTCGGACTGATGTGGAGCATAGCGGAGACCTTCAATGGCCTTATGGTCATACCAAACCTTATCGCGGTATTTTTGCTTTCGGGTGTAGTTGTAAAGCTGGTGAAGGAATATTTTGCAGGTGAGGGAGCTGCATCTACCTTGAAGAATAGCCGGGAAGAGGCAAAAAGAACATTTTTATAGAATATGAGGGTATAAGTCATTATGGAAAAGAAAATTGATTCATCGTTTGAAAGAAGCATACTATTCAGAGTAGTTGCAATTATAGTGTGTATAATTATTGCATGTATTTCATTTTTTGGACTTGCAAAAAGCTATTCATCGCCTGAGTCAAAAATAAACAAAGAAACTATAAAGTATCTCGATGAAAAGAAAACAACTGCATTGGAGCTGAGCGCAAGTGCTACAGCAGTTTCAACACTTATTACATTAGCACCGGGAGACGACGGAACTCCTGTCGCAAATAAATTAATGGATCTGGCAGGATATTTTTTGATTGTTGTATCAGCAATATATCTTGAAAAATATCTGTTGACTATTTTGGGCGCGCTGACTTTCAAATGGCTTATTCCGGTATCAATGCTCGCGTTGGCAGTATATTTTGGAAGCAAAAAGGAGCTCTTTTGGAAAATAGGTGTAAAAATATTCATTTTTGGTCTGGCAATATATGCGGTTATTCCGGTAAGCGTGCATGTCTCAAAAATGATTTACAGTACATATCAGGAGTCAATTGATGCGACAATCGATGAAGCAAATGATTTAGCGGATGAATCAGAAGCATCAAAGGATGATGATAAGGATAGCAAGAAGAGTAAGGACTCTGAAAGCAGCTTTATAGATAAGGCGAAGGATGCAGTAAACAGTGTGAAAAATACATTGTCAGTTACGGCAAATAGTGTAAAGAACATGGTCAACAAGTTCATTGATGGACTGGCAGTGCTTATAGTTACAACGTGTCTTATTCCTGTACTTGTGATAGTATTTTTTATCTGGCTGGTGAAGCTTGTATTGGGAAGTGCAATATCATCGCCGGGAGCTGTAGCGATGAGGAGAGGAAAGGATAAATAGGAACAGTAATTGCCCCGACCTATGTGTGTTGGGGCATGATTTCTATATGACAGGGGAAAGTAGATGTATCTTGTATCTGTATATTTTGACAAGACGGCAGAGCATATTTTACAACGATATATAAATAAAATAGCTGAGAAAACAGGTAATTCATTCATGGTGGATAACAATGTGCCGCCACACATGACGATATCGGCAATAGAAGCCCGAAGTGAAAATGTTTTATTGGGAGCAATGGATAATCTGCGAAATTCAATTTCTAATGGGACGATTAGCATTGTGTCAGTGGGGCAATTGCTGCCATATGTATTTTATGCCACACCGGTGCTTAACGGATATTTACAGGATTTATCGGAAAAAGTATTTGATGAGGTGAAAAGCATTCCGGAATCTACAGTGAGCAGATACTACAAGCCAATGAGCTGGCTGCCACATATTACACTTGGAAAGACACTGACAAAGGAACAGATGCAGATGGCATTTTCAGTAATGCAGGAAAGCTTTGTGCCCTTTGAAGCGACAATTACGGAGATTGGACTTGCCAGAGTTAATCCACATAGCGATGTGGTGCGATGGAAATTAAAACAGCAGCAATGAAGCCACAGATAAACCGGTTTTTTGAAAGGATAACAAACATGATAATAGATAGAGAACGAGTAAAAAATACATTTGCAGAGTATACATCAGGGTATAATGCCACAGATCCAAAGATTAAGCTCAAAATAGACCATACCTATAGGGTAGCGGAGCTTTGCGAGCTGATAGCAAGGGATTTAAAGCTTGATGAATATGAGACAGACGTGGCATGGCTCACAGGGATGCTGCATGATGTTGGAAGATTTGAACAGATTAAGCGCTATAACACATTTAACGATGCACAGTCTGTTGATCATGCCAATTTTGGAGCCGACCTGCTGTTTAAGGAAGGGCTTATTGACACATATGTGGATGGATTTCATGATGATAAATACGGCACAATTGTTGAAAATGCGATAAGAAATCACAGCGCTTTCAGGATAGATGAGAGGCTCGATGATTATACGGTTATGTTTTGCAATATACTAAGGGATGCTGATAAGGTAGATATTTTCAGGGTAAATGTAGATACTCCGGCAGAGGATATATATAATGTGACGACGGAGGAACTGAAAAACTCGCAGGTAAGTCCTGAGGTTATGGCAGCCTTTGATGAGAGACATGCGGTACTTCGTTCCTGTAAAAAGACCGTGGTAGACCATGTGGCAGGGCACATTGCACTGACATTTGAGCTGGTTTATCCTATCAGCCTTCAGATAGCAAAGGAGCGTGGATATCTTGACAAAATGATGGCATTTGAGTCGGATAATGAGGTTACAGGAAAGCAGTTTGAAGAGATAAGAGCGAAGCTAAACGAATATGTGGCGTCAGTCAGACCATTATAGTGACTAATGCAGGGGAGATGAAAATAGTTTTGCATTCTTCTTGTGTAACGAAGCTGGAGATTATTGCGGTTTTTGCCATGGAAGCTTCTTTTTAACATTCTGGATGTCGGGCATGACATGTTATCTTGCAAGTATTATCACAGATGAAAAATATAGGGGAAAGGGATATGGCAGGCTGATGGTTGATCATGTGAAGAAGCTTGCCAAAGCGCGTGGCTGCAAGGCAATCATATTGGATTCAGGTATGCCTCGAAAAGCTGCACATACATTTTATGAGAAGTATGGATTTGAGAAAAGCTGTTATGGGTTTGAGTTGTTTTTGGAATAGCAGGTAGCTGAAATATAAAAATATAATGACAAGCTTACTTCTGTGTGCTACAATCAACTCAAAGCATTATATTTCTGTAAATACGACACCACAGCATATTTTTCCGGTGTGTATCACTTTGAAGAGGGCAGACCACTTCGCATTTTTCGACAAAGACATGGAAATTTTCAATGCTTTATGTTACCAGTTAATAGCAGGAAAATTGAAATGTCAGATGTGAAAACATTGCGAGAAAAGCGGGGTGTGGGGATTTTGCCGGCTTTTATATTAGCATACAGTATTTTAATTCGATTTCGAATTTTCCTGCTCACACAAGAAGAGGAGGTTAATTTGGGTACAAAGGACTCGAAGGCGAAGGAGTATTTGTCAGACAATACGAGGTTCAGTGAAATCTGCAATTATGTATTGTTTGACGGTGAGAAGGTTATCAAACCGGAGAATTTAAAGGAATGTGACACCACAGAGGTGTTATCAGTTTTCGGTATTGATAGGAAGCAGATTGTTAAGCAGAAATGGAGAGATTTGCTAAAGGGGGTGTCTGTAAAATATACAGAATCAGTATACATCGTACTGATGGGGATAGAGGCACAGACAGATGTTCATTATTCGATGCCGGTTAAGACCATGATTTATGATGCCATGAATTATGGAGAACAGGTCAACGAGGCGAAGAAGCAACATCAGAAAAACAAAGATTATAAATCATCAGATGAGTTTTTATCAGGGTTTACACTTGAGGATAGGCTGACACCGGTGATTACAATTACATTATATCTTGGAACAAAAAACTGGGATGGTCCAAGAAGTCTTGTTGAGATGATGCCTCATATGGACGAGAGATTTCGGCCATTTATCAACGATTACAGGATTAATCTGTTGAATCCACTGGAGATTACGGATTTTTCCAAGTTCAAAACAGGACTGAGACCACTGTTTGAAGTGCTAAAAAATGCTTCAGATGAGGGAAAGCTGAATGATTTAATTACAAAAGACGAAACCTTTACAAGGGTTGACGTTGATACGATTGCGGCTATCAATCTATTTGTAGGAACTGACATTAAGTATGATGAAAAGGAAGAGGTGGTAAATATGTGTAAGGCATGGGATGATCATAAAAAACTTGGCATTCAGGAGGGTATGAAGCAAGGAATACAACAAGGAATGAAACAAGGTATGCAACAAGGAAGATGTCTTGAAATATATTCGCTTGTTCAGGATGGTATATTAGACCCTGAGGTAGGGGCAAGTAGAGTAAGTATGTCATTAGATGACTTCGCAGACGCAATGCAAAAAGCAGGCTACAAACTTCCTGAGATGGTGTAGTATAATAGCTTAAAAGTATAGAAATTGCCCCAACTGATTTGTGTTGGGGCATGATTTTTATATTACAGGGTGAGTAGATGTATCTTGTATCTGTATATTTTACCATGTAGGTGATTAATAGATATTTGCAGGAATTTATTTTGAATATGAAAAGGAATAATTTATGAATTATATAGGCACACAGAATTTTGAAACAAAACGATGTTTTTTACGAAGAATCAAACTATCCGATTATACTATGATGTATGAAAATTGGGCTAAGTATGATGAAGTTAGCAGATACTATCCATTTAATCCTGTTGATGACATAGAAATATATAGAGACAAGGTAAAGCAGTGGATATCTAATTATGAGTCGGATTCATATTTTCATTGGGTAATTGAGTGGAAAGAAACGGGAGAATTGATAGGAACAATTAATTTGGGAAATCTGGAAGAAGCATGTCATATGTGTGATACATGCTATATGCTGTCTCCCGGATTTTGGAATAAAGGCATTATGACAGAAGTATTGAGGGCTGTCTTAGATTATGCCTTTGATAGAATTGGATTTAACAGAGTTCAGGCAGAAGTATTCTATGGAAATGATGCTTCCTCTGCGGTATTAAAGAAATGCGGCATGGTGTTAGAAGGCGTGGCCAGACAAAAATACTATAAAAATGGTGAGTATATTGATACTGCTTTATGGGCAATTATTGCAGGTGACAGGTTATATTGAGACAAGAACTGATATTAAGTATGATAAAAATGAAGATGTGGTAAATATGTGTAAGGCATGGGATGATCATAAAAAGCTTGGCATACAGGAAGGAATACAACAAGGAATACAACAAGGAATACAACAAGGTATGCAATATAGATAGCTTGGATTGATTTTTACACAAAAAAATACAATTTATCAGGTTGACCAAATGATACTTTTGTCATATAATCTAATCAAAAATAGTAATAATTACTAATTTAAGTAGAGATTATTAGCAGGAGGTACCTATCATGGACAAGAAGATTACAGACAGCATTATTTACATCGGTGTGGACGACAAGGACATTGATTTATTTGAGAGCCAGTATGTTGTTCCAAACGGTGTTTCATACAACTCATATGTGATTATGGATGACAAAATTGCAATCATGGATACAGCAGATGCAAGAGTTACGGATAAGTGGTTTGCCAATTTGAGAGAGGCGCTCGGTGACAGAAAGCCGGATTATCTCGTTGTTTCCCATTTGGAGCCGGACCATGCTTCCAATATCCAGAAGGTTGCAGAGGCATATCCTGATATGCAGATTGTAGGTAATGCAAAGACCTTTAACATGATGGGACAGTTTTTCGATATAGACTTAACGGACAGAAAGGTTGTAGTGGCAGAGGGAGATAAGCTTTCTCTTGGAAAGCATGAGCTTACATTCGTCATGGCTCCTATGGTTCACTGGCCGGAGGTTATGATGGAGTACGAGTCAACAGACAAGGTGCTTTTCTCAGCAGACGGCTTTGGTAAGTTTGGTGCGCTCGATACTGATGAGGACTGGACATGTGAGGCAAGACGTTATTACTTCAATATTGTTGGAAAGTATGGTGCTCAGGTGCAGGCAGTTCTCAAAAAGGCAGCAGGACTTGATATTGAGAAGATTTGTCCTCTTCACGGACCGATTCTCACAGAGAACCTTGGCTTCTACATAGATAAATACAATACATGGAGCAGCTATCAGCCTGAGGATGAGGGAATTCTTGTGGCATGTGCTTCTATTCACGGCAATACAAAGAAGGCAGCAGAGCTTTTGGCAGAAAAGCTCAAGGCTACAGGCGTAAAGGTTGCATTTACAGACCTTTGCAGGGATGATATGGCAGAGGCTGTTGAGGATGCGTTCAGATACGACAGACTTGTGCTCTGCGCATGCACCTATGATGGAGGCATTTTCCCACCAATGGAGGATTTCTTACATCATCTCAAGGCGAAGGCTTATCAGAATCGTAAGATTGCCTTCGTGGAAAACGGTTCATGGGCTCCTACAGCAGCACGCCAGATGAAGGCTATTGTTGAGGGCTTCAAGAATATTGAGTGTGTTGAGCCGGTTGTTACAATTAAATCTACTCTCAATGAGGCATCTGAAAAGCAGATGGATGAGCTTGTTGCAGCACTTACCAGATAGAATAATTCAGGTGGCATGGATTAGATGATATATACTAGATGATATAGACTAGATGACATGGATTAGATTACATGGATTAGATGATATAGATCAGACATAGTTTAATACGGCATAGTATATGGATCAATGAAGACCCGGACGTTTGTCCGGGTTTTTATGTTAAAAGTAACTATTCAGAATCACCACACGCACATTCGCAAAACCGCACGATACTCGTGCTTTGTTTACAAAAGTATATATAAATGTGGTATCATACAATCAAAGAAAAAAGCCATAATAGTACAATGTCAAATGAGGTAAACTATATGCAACAGCGAATTACCATAAATCTTAACACAGATAGCAAAACAACAGACAAAACCACTATTCTTGAATACTGCCGCAGTCACGGCATTGCAGGGATAGAAACACCGTGCGGGGGAAAAGGCACCTGCGGCAAGTGCAAGGTGACGGTGACAAAACCATACTATAAGGACGTGCTGGCCTGTCAGACGAAGATTTGTGACGGTATGGAAATTATTGTTGGGAGAAAAGAAAGCACCGGAGCCGGCACAGTCGGACAGGACATACAGACCGCGTCAAATGCGGTGAATTCGATAGATAAAGAAGACAGCATGGTTGTTCTGACAAATGGAGGAAATGTATCGGAAAAATTTAATGAGCATGTAAATGAGCATGTGAATAGGAATGTTGTCTTGAAGGAAGAGACCGCAAATGAATCTGAAAAAGTCGAATCAAATGAAGACACTCTGGCGGCCTGTGATATCGGAACCACAACAGTAGTCTGTTACTTGATTGATAAAGAGACAGGGCAGATTATCTCAACCAGAAGCGGTGCCAATCCACAGCGCAGCTTTGGAGCAGATGTACTTTCCAGAATTGATGCGGCAGCGAGGGCGGATGATAACGATAAAGCGAATGGCGGCCTGCAGATGATGCAGACACAGATAGTGTCCCTGCTTAACGGCTGGATATCAGAAATGCTCATGGAATGTGGCAGAACTAGGGTCTGCAGGTTTTCAGTTGCCGGAAACACGGTTATGTGCCATCTGCTTATGGGAATTTCACCGGAAAAGCTTGGCAAGGCACCGTTTATGCCGGATGAATATTTTGGCAGAGAATTTAATCCTTTGGATATAGGACTTGAGAATTGTCAAATCATGATTATATTTCCGGTTGTATCAGGCTTTGTAGGCGGAGATATCACGGCGGGTATGATGGAGACAGTCAACTGCAATGAGCTGACACTCTATCTGGATATCGGAACAAACGGTGAGATGGCGCTTGGAAAAGGGGACAGATATGTGTGCTGTGCCACCGCGGCAGGACCGGCTTTTGAGGGTGCGCAGATTGAGCTGGGTATGCCGGCGTCTAAGGGAGCCGTGGATAAGGTATGGCTGGAAGGGCGCAGAATTAAGTATTCGGTTATCGGAAATGACAGACCTGTGGGACTGTGCGGTTCGGGGCTTATTGATGCGCTTGCCGTTCTTCTGAAAGCCGGAATCATAGATGAAAACGGCACGATTTTAAGCGGACAGGAGCTTCCTATACTGTTTAGGTCGTATGTGTTTGAGGTGGAAGCGGAGGAGACTGCACAGAGCACGGAGTCATCTCTCGCCGTTCATATTGCACCGGGAGTCTACATTACGCAGGATGATATCAGGAAGCTGCAGCTTGCGAAGGGCGCGATAGCCGCCGGAATAGAAGTATTGTTTAAGGAATATGGCTGTAAGCCCTGTGATGTGGATATACTTACATTTGCGGGAGGCTTTGGAAACTACATTGACAAAGCAAGTGCGGTGGCAATAGGATTGTTTCCACAGGAACTTTTGGACAAGGCAAAAGAAGTGGGAAATGCGGCAGGAAACGGAGCTGTTTCGGCAGCTTTATCGCAGGAAGCCTGGGAAAGAGCACTGGAGATAAGCGGGAACATGCGCTACATCGAGCTGGCATCGTATCCGCATTTCGATGAAATGTATGTGGAGCATATGAATTTTTAAATAATTGAAAAAAATATATTTTTACTTTATTGTTGAAGAAAACTGTCATATAATGACTTCGGGTGAGATTATATTTTAAAAGAAAAGCTGATAGGGTGATCAGCATCAGGAGGAATATTAATGCGTAAAACAAAAATTATCTGTACTATTGGACCGGCCAGTGAACATGAGGATGTCCTCACCAGGATGATAAAGGCAGGTATGGATGTTGCCAGATTGAATTTTTCTCATGGCTCACATGAAGAGCATCAGGGCAAAATAGATTTAATCAAGAAGGTAAGACAGAAGCTTCATATGCCAATAGCAATCATGCTTGACACAAAGGGACCTGAGTATCGTATCAAGACCTTTGAGAATGGCAAAATAGAGCTCAAGGATGGAGATACATTCACACTTACCACTGACGATATTGTAGGAAATCAGGAGAGAGTATCAGTAAACTATGAGAATCTGATCAAGGATTTAAAGGTTGGTGACCGTGTGCTTGTTGCGAATGGAATCATCATTCTACAGGTCAGAGAGCTTAAAGGAAACGATGCAATCTGTGATGTTATCGCAGGCGGTACACTTTCAGACAGAAAGAGCATGAACTTCCCGAACAAGGTCATGAAGCATGCATATTTAAGCAAGCAGGACAAGGACGATCTGCTTTTTGGTATAAAAAACGAGGTGGATTATGTTGCCGCATCATTCGTTTCTACGAAGCAGGATGTAGCTGATCTGAGAAGCTTTTTGGATGAAAACGGTGGAGAGGACATTGAAATCATCGCAAAGATTGAGAACCGCTCAGGTGTAGAACATGTGGAGGAAATCTGTGAGATAGCAAATGGAATCATGATAGCCAGAGGTGATCTCGGTGTTGAGATTCCGGGCGTTGAGGTACCGGCAATACAGAAGTATCTTATCAACAAGTGCCGTATGCTTGGTACACGCGTAATCACAGCAACAGAGATGCTTGAGTCCATGATTTACAATCCGCGTCCTACAAGAGCTGAGCTTTCGGATGTAGCCAATGCCGTATACGACGGCTCATCAGCTATCATGCTTTCGGGAGAGTCTGCAGCAGGTAAATACCCTGTAGAGGCTGTAAAAAATATGGCAGAGACAGCAGAGTATACAGAAAAGCAGATAAACTACGGCAAGAGATTTGCCAATGCGGATTTCCAGACAAAAAGCATAGTTGACGCTATTTCACATGCTACATGTGCAATGGCAATAGATGTGGATGCGAAATGTATCGTAGTCAGCTCACTGACAGGACGTACAGTGCGCATGGTCAGCCGTTTCCGCTGCCCTGTTGATATAATAGGCATGACAACCTCTGAAAAGGCATGGCGCAAGCTGAACCTGAGCTGGGGTGTAAAGCCGGTTCTGTGTGAGGAATACAACTCAATGGAGGTTATGTTCTACAATGCGATGAACGAGGCAAAGAGTGTCATGAAGCTCAAAAAGGGTGATCATATAGTGCTCACAGGAGGTCTCATCAATGGTAAGACAGGCAACACCAATGTGATTAAGGTTGAGACAGTTTAGTACATTTGTGCTATTGATTAAATCGTATATATGTCATATAATCCTTAACGATTAATAAAAACAATAAATTTAAAATAAACAATTTCGAGATGAAGTTTGCAGGAAAACGGCAGCGATTTTACCTTATCAAAGCCTACCGAAGGAGTAAAACTCTCAGGTGCCGCAGCAGGCGGTGCAACTGTAAATGGATCGACTCTCTGGAGACACCCGCTTGGCGGGGGCCGAAGGTGCAACGTACGAATAGGAAGTAGCAGGAGTGCAGTGATTATGAATATATCATGGCATAGGCTGCTTCTCGTACGAATCTCTCAGGCAACAAGACGGAGAAGATATTGGACAGATATTCTTAAGATAATCTTCTTAATCCCATGTATCAGACTTTATATGCAGCGTATATGGGTTTTTTTATTTCAATTCACGTAAGTGCTGCTAAGCCTGCTTTTTCAATTGTTTCCGGATGAAATTATATATATCAATAGTATTTGCTCAAAACACAAAGACCTTGTGTTTAGATAAAAAAGAGAGGCAGGAGTATTTCAATGTGGAACACAATCAACAATTTTCTTAGTGCAGTGGACAATTTTGTCTGGGGAGTGCCACTCATGGTGCTCATCATGGCAGGAGGTATAATGCTCACAGTTCGTCTGGGGCTTCTTCAGATAAGAAAGCTTCCTCTGGCACTAAAGTGGATGGTCAAAAATGAAGAGGGCGGCGATGGCGAGATTACGAGCTTTGGCGCACTCTGTACCGCGCTTAGCGCAACAATCGGAACCGGTAACATAGTCGGTGTAGCAACTGCAGTCGGTGCAGGAGGACCGGGAGCACTTTTCTGGATGGTGCTTGCAGCCTTCTTTGGTATGGCAACAAAGTATTCAGAGGGACTTTTGGCTGTAAAATATCGTGTCATCGGCAAGGACGGACATAGTCTCGGCGGACCATTCTACTACATAGAGCAGGGAATGGGTGCAAAATGGAAATGGCTTGCAAAGATATTTGCATTTTTCGGCGTATGCGTTGGACTTTTCGGAATAGGAACATTCAGCCAGGTAAACGGAATATCAAGTGCTGTAAACAACTTTTTTGACCCTAAAAACCAGCATACAGTAAAGGTTTTACCGTTCCTTGGTGAGTATTCATGGTCAGTTGTCATTGCTTCGCTTGTACTGGCATTCTGCGTGGCAGCAGTGCTTATCGGCGGAGTAAAGCGTATTGCAAGTGTCAGCCAGATAATAGTTCCTTTCATGGCTGTTATATATATTGTATTTGTGCTCGTGCTTGTGGTATGCAATATCACAGCGGTTCCGGCAGCGTTTGCTACAATAGTAAAGGCAGCGTTTTCACCGAAGGCCATAACAGGCGGTGCCGTGGGAAGCTTTCTTGTTGCAATGCAAAAGGGTGTTGCCAGAGGAATCTTTTCAAACGAGGCAGGACTTGGTAGTGCCCCGATTGCAGCGGCAGCAGCCCGGACAAAGGAGCCTGTACGTCAGGGACTTGTCAGCATGACAGGAACCTTCATTGATACAATAGTTATATGTACACTTACAGGACTTTCCATCGTGCTCACAGGCGCATGGCAGGTTGACGGACTCGAGGGCGTGCAGGTTACTACATACGCATTCCAGAATGGTCTTCCTTTACCGAAAGAGTTATCAGCATTTGTACTTATGCTGTGTCTTGTATTTTTTGCCTTTACAACTATACTCGGTTGGGATTATTATAGTGAGCGGTGCTTAGAGTATTTGAGTGGCGGAAGGATGAAATATGTAAAGGTTTATCGCTGGATATATATACTTGCAGTTTTCATCGGACCTTATATGACTGTAAGTGCGGTGTGGACTATCGCTGATATCTTCAACGGTCTCATGGCTCTGCCAAATATGATAGCGCTGTTTGCTCTTAGTGGTGTTGTTGTTAAGGAGACAAAGCATTTCTTCGAGAGACATAGAAATGGAGAAATCGAGGATTAATTATGTTTTATATTTTGCGACATGGAAGAACAGATTGGAATGAGGAGCACAGACTGCAGGGGGAGGTGGATATCCCACTCAACGAAACCGGCAGGCAGATGGCTTACGATGCCGCAGAAAAATATAAGGATATAGACTTTGACATATGCTACTGCTCCCCGCTTAAGAGAGCACAGGAGACGGCAAGGATTTTTCTTGCAGACAGAAACCCTGCAGTAGAGATTATCACTGACAACAGGCTTCACGAGATGTGCTTCGGTGATTATGAGGGAGTGAAGAACATCAGGCAAAAGCCCGAATGCCCTGTCTACCTGCTCTTTGAGGAGCCGGAAAAATATGTGGCAAAGGACGGCGCAGAGAGCTTTGAGGAGCTATATCACAGAACAGGCGAGTTTATAGAGCAGGTGCTGAGACCGCAGCTTGAGGCAGGCAAAAATGTGCTTGTAGTGGGACACGGTGCAATGAACTGCAGCATAGTCAATCAGTTTCGCGGCACACCTATAAAGGATTTCTGGAAGGATATGCAGGGAAACTGCGAGCTGCTTAGGGTTGAATAAATTTAGATTATTCTGAATAGTTATATCGTTTGTAATATATAGGGCATACCGGTTATGGGGTGCCCTATTGCTGTCAGAAACTAATTTCAATAGCATTTATTTATAAGTAAATGGATATTATATTATAAGTAATACTAAATTGATTACATAGCCTTATGCTCGTAAAATAATTTTGTAAATTTTTTATTAAATAAGAGTATAATTATTTGGAGGAACCAATGAAAAAGACAACGAACTCTTCACCTTACCAGTTTGAGGGCAGAATACCTCTGTCTCAGGCTATTCCGCTTGGTCTGCAGCATGTTATGGCTATGTTCATCGGAAACCTTACACCTCTTATCATTGTTATGGGAGCATGCGGGCTCACAGCGGACGCTGGCTTTGCGGAGCTTAGAACTGCTCTCTTACAGAATGCAATGATTATCGCAGGTATTGTAACATTAGTACAGATGTTTTCCATCGGACCTGTCGGAGGAAAGGTACCTATCGTTATGGGAACCTCTTCGGGCTTTCTTGGAGTATTAAATAATACAGTTGCAGCGTGTGGCGGCGGAGTTATAGCATATGGTGCTATTATGGGAGCCTGCCTTGTAGGAGGTATCTTCGAGGGCATACTTGGAGCCTTCTTAAAGCCTTTGCGCAAGTTTTTCCCGGCAATCGTTACAGGCTCAGTTGTTATAGCAATCGGACTTTCACTCCTTGGAGTAGGAATCAACTACTTCTGTGGTGGAACAGGCAAAAATGATTACGGCTCACTGCCAAACCTTTTTATTGGAATGGTTGTACTTATAGTAATCGTGCTTCTTAAGCATTTTGCACCATCGCGCAGTATTTTTTCATCATCTGCCATCCTTTTTGGTATCCTGGCAGGATATGTTGTAGCAATCATTATGACACTTACCATGTCACACACAGGTGTGACCGCTGACGGTGTTAAATACACATACTCATGGGTTGTAAACTTTGATGAGGTTAAAAATGCGGCATGGATAGCAGTTCCAAGCTTTATAGGCTTTGGAAAGCTGTCAGATGTGGGAATTTCCTTCCATGCCAATGCAATCATCCCAATCGGCATCATGTTTATCGTTACTGCAATCGAGACAGTTGGCGATATCTCAGCCTGTGTGGAGGGCGGAATGGACAGAGAGGCTACAGATTCGGAGCTTTCAGGCGGTGTTATCTGTGATGGTCTTGGTTCATCATTTGCATCGCTTTTCGGAGTACTGCCAAATACCTCATTCTAACAGAATGTAGGTCTTGTTTCAATGACAAAGGTTGTCAATAGATTTGCTATTTCAATGGGAGCTATATTCCTCGTTATTTGCGGCTTCTGCCCAAAGATTGGAGCTCTCATGTCAATCATGCCTCAGTCAGTGCTCGGTGGAGCTGCTGTTATGATGTTTGCCTCTATCCTGATTTCGGGAATTGAGCTCATCACAAAGGAGCCAATCGGCAGCCGTGAGATTACAATTATCTCAGTTGCAATCGGTTTAGGCTACGGACTTGGCGCTACAACCGGTGCTACATCACATCTGCCATACTATGTACAGCTTATATTTGGCGGTTCAGGTATCGTGCCTTGCTCACTTTGCGCTATTCTTCTCAATATTATTTTGCCGAAGAAGTCAAAGAACGCGCCATATATGTGGGATATGGACGAGAAGGACGATGTGAAGCGTGTGGATGACTAACGCTTAGGATTTTGAAGCCGTCCGGTGCATTAAGTACACCGGCGGCTTTATTGTTTGTGGGAAAGTATGGAAATATATGGAAAAAGTGATTTCAATAGTAGGCGCAGGTGGCAAGACCACACTCGTTCATAAGCTTGCAAGGGAATATCACAGGAGTGGAAAAGGTGTGCTTGTCACAACAACAACGCACATGTATGTCGAAGCTGACACTGATCTATCCTGCGATTTTTTTGCGTTAAGGGATAAAATAATAAAAGATGGATATTGTATGGCGGGGCAGAAAATATCTGAACAGTCAAAGTCAAAGATGTGCGGACTGCCGTATGATTTGCTTGATAAACTGATTAAAGACATGCCACAGGCGTTAGATTATGTTATAATCGAAGCAGATGGGGCAAAGCACCATTCCCTCAAATATCCGGCAGCGGATGAGCCGGTCATATATCCGGGTACCACAGATGTTATCATAGTGCTTGGCACATGGGAAAAGGGCAGGTCATGTAGGGACGTTGTATTTCGATATGAGCTTATGCAAAAGGAAATTGGAACGGCAGAGGATGCAGTGGTTGATGATTCGATTATTGATACGCTGCGGCAGGTTTATGTCAGAAAGCTGCGCGATAGCGGGTTTGAAGGACGAGTATCGTGCGTTTTTGCGAATGAGCGTGGGTGGTTCTGAATAGTTGCAAATATGGAAATAATAAGGTAACAGGGTAATTAATCAGATGAGCATGAATCAGAGCAATAATCAGATAATAAAGAAAAATTTGTTAATCATATGCCGCGGCGCAGGAGACCTTGGGACCGGCATCATCCACAGACTGCATCGGGCAGGGCATAGGGTGATAGCGCTTGAGACAGACTATCCGGCAGCCATACGGCGCCAGGTGTCCTTTTGCGAGGCAGTGTATGATGGGAGCGCAGCTGTAGAGGGTGTGACAGCCAGGCTTGTTCCTGCCTTGGCTGATGCAGAGACTGATACAGAGACATATTCAGGGATAAATGACACACCGGCAGCTCATATTGCATCAGAAAAGTGGGATAGTTCAGCCATCGAAGCTGTGCTTGAATCCGGGGAGGTCCCGCTTCTTATAGACCCAAAGGGTGAGTCAATTGCACTTTTGAAGCCGGATGTTGTGGTAGATGCCATAATAGCAAAGAAAAATCTGGGTACCACAATCAATATGGCACCGCTTGTGATAGGAGTAGGCCCGGGCTTTACGGCAGGGCATGACGTGCATCTGGTGATTGAGTCCATGCGTGGGCACAATCTGGCGCGCATCATTACCGATGGCATGGCACAGCCCAACACAGGTGTTCCGGGAAATATCGCCGGCTTCACAAGTGAGCGTGTGATTCACGCTCCGGCGGCAGGATATATTCATGACGTCAGAAAAATCGGAGATATAGTGCAAAAGGGCGATGAGATAGCGCGGATATATCCGGATAAAGAAAGCTATGACAATGCATTGTCTGAATATGTTTCGGTAAATGCTACAATTACAGGCATCATACGAGGCCTTATCCGTGAGGGTTATTATTTCAGGGAAGGCTTCAAGATAGCGGATATCGACCCGCGCGAGAGTGAGCTAACAAACTGCTTTACAATCTCTGACAAGGCAAGGAGTATAGCAGGCAGTGTGCTTGAGGCGGTATCGGCATTTGAGCACGGCGTAAAGATTTATTAAATAATAAATGAGGGTAACTATTTAGGTGTTTTCAGTGGTTCTGAATAGTTACAGTGAGGATAAATAGATTGACGCAGGAAAACGAATTAGATATTAATAATCAGGAACAAAATAAAGGAAAGCTCACACATTTTAATGAGGCAGGGGAAGCTCACATGGTGGATGTGCATGCAAAGGATGACACATACCGCGTGGCGAAAGCCTGTGGTACGATAAAGGTAAATGGCGCCGTATACAGGGCGGTATCTACGGGCACAGCTAAAAAGGGCGATGTGCTGGCAGTGGCGAGAATTGCGGGAATCATGGGAGCAAAGAACAATTCCATGCTCATTCCGCTCTGTCATGCTATTGCCATGACAAAGTGCGATGTTGAGTTTGAACTGGATGAAAAAAACAGCAGTATCACGGCAATCTGCACGACAGCCTGTGTGGGCAAAACCGGTGTAGAGATGGAGGCCATGACAGGGGTCAGTGTGGCGCTTCTTACCATATATGATATGTGTAAGGCACTGGACCGTGGCATGGAAATCGGGCAGATACATCTGCTGGAAAAATCCGGTGGCAAGAGTGGACACTACGTTACTGTTCACAACTAACAATGTGACCGGCAACGATTACAACCCATTTAAAATGCTGAGGAGTTAAAAATACACAATTAATCAAGGATAACAGGGAGATGTAATGTATACTGTAGGGATTATAACGATAAGCGATAAAGGCGCAGCGGGTCGGAGAGAGGATAAAAGCGGTCCGAAAATAAAGGAACTGCTTCCCAAAGATAAGTATGATGTGGTTTCATATAAAATCATACCGGATGAGAGGGAACAGATTGCAGGCGAGCTTGTCAGGCTGTGTGATGATGTGAAATGCAATCTGGTGCTTACCACCGGAGGTACCGGTTTTTCACCGAGAGATATCACACCGGAAGCTACAATGGATGTTGCAGAGCGTAATGCACCGGGTATCGCTGAGGCACTGAGAGCGTACAGCATGAGTCTTACTCCTCGAGCCATGCTTGGCAGAGGAGCTTCAGTTATCAGGAAAAACACACTGATAGTCAATCTGCCCGGCAGTGTGAAGGCAGTGTCGGAGAGCATGGATTTTCTGATGGGAAATATAGAGCATGGACTTGATATTTTACTGCAGTATGACAGTGAGTGCGGCCGGTGACGGAAATGCACGGGGTATGGTTTAGGACAGTAACTATTTACAAAAATAATATTTGGAGTGTGGGATTATATGAAGCTTATGAAGACAACGGAGGCAGTCGGACAGGTGCTCTGCCACGATATCACACAGATTATCCCCGGTGTGAAAAAGGATGCGGTTTTTCGCAAGGGGCATATTATAACAAAAGAGGATATACCGGTGCTGCTTAGCGTTGGAAAAGACACCATATATATATGGGAAAATGATGAGACCATGATGCACGAAAATGAGGCAGCAGAGGTGCTTTATCGTATGAGCGCATGTGGCACAAATAGCAATGAGACCGACGTCGAACGTCATTGTGAAGCCGCAGAATCTGGCATTTTTGGTGGCACCGCAAGTAAAATGCATCCATCCCCTGTAAAGGAAGGCAAGATAGAGGTGATTGCTGACTGTGACGGACTGCTTAAGGTGGACAGCGAAAAGCTGAAAAAGGTCAACTCCTTTGGTGAAATGATGATAGCAACGAGGCACGGCAATACCACTGTGAAAAAGGGTGATAAGCTCGCCGGAACAAGAATCATACCGCTTGTTATAAAAAAGGATAAGCTAGAGGCGGCTTCGCACATATGCGATGACGGACCGATTCTTGATATAAAGCCGTTTGTGGTCAGAAAAGCAGCAATAATCACAACCGGAAACGAAGTGTACCATGGCAGGATACAGGATGCGTTTACCCCTGTCATCGAGAAAAAAATAGCAGAGTTTGGTGCACAGATGATGTTTCATGAGGTGTTTGATGATGATGACCAAAAAATAACAGACGGATGCTTACGTGCAATAGAGGCAGGAGCGGAGATTGTATTCTGCACAGGAGGAATGAGCGTGGATCCTGATGATAAAACACCGCTTGCCATAAAAAATACAGGCGCGCGGATTGTGTCGTACGGTTCACCGGTGCTTCCGGGAGCCATGTTTTTGCTGTCGTACTATGATGCAGGTGACAGGCTGGTGCCGATATGTGGACTGCCTGGCTGCGCCATGTACAACAAGCGCACGATATTTGATATTGTATTGCCGAGGCTTATGGCGTGTGATATGATTTTGGCAGATGAGCTTGCCGGACTTGGAGAAGGCGGACTCTGCCTGAATTGTGATGTCTGTACGTTTCCTAACTGCGGTTTCGGGAAGGGCTTTTAATATGCGCGATAGATTTGGCAGAGAGATTGACTACATGCGCATATCGGTGATAGATAGCTGTAATCTGAACTGTTATTATTGCAACCCACAGGACAATAATAAAAAGTGTCAGGCAATAAATATACTTAGTGTAAAAAAGGTGATTTGCATAGTCCGCGCAGCCGCAAGGCTTGGAATCACGCATTTTCGTCTGACAGGCGGTGAGCCGCTTCTGCATCCGCAGATTGATGAGATGGTTTCACAAATCAAAAAGATACCAGGTGTCAGGAGTGTATCGCTCACCACAAACGCAGTACTGCTTGCGCAGCATGCAAAGCAGCTTAAGGAAGCCGGCATAGACAGTATAAATGTGAGCCTGGACACGATAGATGCGTCAGAATATGAACATATCACAAAAAAACCGCTGCTTGATAAAGTGGAGCATGGAATCGATGCCACAATAGAGTGTGGAATAAGAGTGAAAATCAATGTGGTGCTCACACCGCAGACAGATGTGGTGGCTCTCACACGGTATGCTTCAAAAAAAGGCACAGATATCCGTTTTATAGAGATGATGCCGGTAGGTGAAGGGCATACCAACGGAGTCGAGCCGTATGAGAAGGTTATTGGCGCACTTTTAGAAGTATATGGAACTCCTTGCCATATAGATACTGAAGATAGAGAAGAAATTAATTCGGGATATAATAATGCGGATAACGGTCCGGCAGAGTATTACAGTTTTCATGGACTTGATATCAGAGTAGGGCTGATTCAGGCAATCCATGGGAAGTTCTGCGATACCTGCAACCGCATACGTGTTACGGCTGACGGCAGGCTTATGCCATGCCTGGGAAGCAGCGTGACGATGGATTTAGTACCTGATTCGTACGAATTTACAGATGATTTGGAAAAAGATTTTGTAATAGTTCAGGCACTAAAGGCTGCCATAAAGGCAAAGCCAGGGTGTCACAATTTTAATGATAATGCAGTGACATATACAAAAACTACAGAGACAAAGACTGTGGAGACAAAGGCTACAGAGCTGAAAGCTGCGGAAGTAAATGCAGCAAGAAATATGAGCCGGATAGGAGGCTGATAGCAAATCATGGGAAAGCTTCTTGCAATCAATATAAGCAAAGAGAGAGGAACTGAAAAGAGAGAGGTGCCACAGGAGGAGCTTGTTGCAGACTATGGCATCATGGGAGATGCACATGCCGGAAAGTGGCACAGGCAGGTCAGCCTGCTTTCCGCAGAGAAAATAGATGCCTTCAGGGCAAGAGGAGCGCAGATAGACAACGGCGCATTTGGCGAAAATTTAATTATATCAGGATTTGATTTCAAGAATTTGCCGCTTGGAACACGCTTTTGCATAGGAGATGCTATTCTTGAGATGACGCAGATAGGCAAACAGTGTCATTCGCATTGTGCTATCTACAAGAGGATGGGCGAGTGCATTATGCCAAAGGAGGGCGTGTTTGCAGTAGTCATAAGAGGCGGTCAGATTCATACCGGTGACGAGGTGAAGCTGATTCCGGCAAACATATATGCTTCGATAAAGGACAGACCGGCGGACAGCCGCTGTGAGCTGTTGACAGTCATAGAAGGAGCACATGCCGGTGAAAAGGCGCTTTATATAGATGGCAGAATAAGAGTGGCATCAGGAAGTGCATGGGCAGATGAAATAAATGACAATGATAATTCCATGGTGATGTTTAAACAGCAGATAGGCAGCAGACCACGCCTCATAATCTGCGGAGGAGGTCATGTATCGGCGGCACTTGTACGCATGGCATCACTTTTGGCCTTTGACATATGGGTGATAGAGGACAGACCTCTGTTTGCTGATAATGCAAAGCGCCAAGGAGCAGACCATGTAATTTGTGGCGATTATAAAAAAACTCTCGCCAGGCTAGAGCCACAGGCGGATGATTACTATGTATGCATGACAAGAGGTCATCGCTTTGATATGGAGTGTCTTATAGAGATATTCAGAAAGCCATACGCCTATGTGGGGATGATGGGCTCAAAGAAAAGAGCTGCCATGGTAAAAAAAGACCTTGAAGAATCGGGGTTTTCACAGGAAACCATATCCGGATTACATTCTCCGATAGGCCTTGCAATAGGTGGACAGACACCGGAGGAAATTGCGCTTTCGGTGATAAGTGAGATAGTAAAGTGCAAAAATGAGCGTACCAGCTGCACACAGGTGGATAACGAAGTGCTTGATGCACTTATTGAGGCAGCTAAGCAGCGTGTATCGGAAGTACGCAAGACAGAAGCACAGAAGACAGAAACACAGGAAGCAGGTGTGCAGGAAACAGATACACAGGCATCAGATGAGAAGTACATACTGTGTACCATCATAAAAAAGAATGGCAGTGCACCGCGCGGAGTCGGAACACAGATGCTCGTGAGCTCAGACAATCGGATCATCGGAACTATAGGCGGCGGTTGTGCGGAGGCAGAGGTTATAAGCCATTGCAGGAGATTGTTTCGCAAGCAGGAGTTCAAATGCGGTTTGATGGATGTGAGCATGAACACTGACGATGCCGAGAAAGAGGGCATGGTGTGCGGAGGCAGTATTTCGGTGCTGCTGGAGCAGATTGGATGATAAAATTATCATATATTAATAAATCAAGATAAGCTGAATATGAACATTAATCACATGCATATTTAATTTAAATAAAGGAAAAGAAAGGTTAAAAGTATGAGCTTAAGAATAGCGACAGGTACTGATGGATCAGTAAAGGAGCGCAAGGGCTTAAAGAGAAAATTTAAAGCATATGCAGGAATTGCGTTTGGACTTATCCTTATAGCAGGACTTTTTGCGGGCTGTGGAAAAAATGATACAGCAGATGCAGATGTCGATTTATCAATTTTTGCGGCAAAGAGCTTAAACGGTGTTATGGATGAAATATGTGCAGCATACACCAGGGCGCATCCAAATGTAAACTTCCAGAACAACTATGACAGCTCCGGAACTCTGATGGCACAGATTAAAGAGGGGGCGAAGTGCAACATCTTTTTCTCAGCAGGAGTGGCACAGATGGATGAGCTTCAGAATGGCTACGATGGAGGAAGCGTGGTGGACGGTACTCGTGTTAACCTATTAAATAATCAGGTGTGCCTTGTTACATATAAGAATAGTGGCACGGCAGTTACCGGCTTTGCAGACATCTCAAAGGCTAAAAACATGGCGCTTGCTGACGGAACAGTTCCTGTAGGACAGTACACCAGAGCAGCGTTAGTAAATTCAAAAATGGTTGAAGGTGATGCTTCAAATCCACAGGCTATTTCAGATTCTGATATCTCAAAGGCACTTGACGGTCTGGAAATAAACAGCTGTGCCAATGTAGGTGCGGTTGCATCTGCCGTAGCTGAGGGCGCAAATGAGATAGGAACAGTTTATTACTCAGATACATTCGGATACGAGAACCAGCTTGATATTATAGAAAAGCTTCCAAACAGCTTAACAGGCGATGTCATCTATCCGATAGCAGCCTTAAAGGGAGACAGCACCACATCAGATGAGCTTGAAGCAGCGAAGGAATTTATCGCATACCTTCAGACAGATGAGGCAATGTCAGTATTTGAGAAATATCATTTTTCGGTAAATGAATAATGGGACAGATTGATTTTTCACCGCTTTGGGTAACATTAAAAACAGGAATAGTAGCGTCAGTTTTTTCTTTTTTCATAGGAATAGCTTTTGCTGAGCTTGTCATAAACACAAAGGGCAGAGTGAGGGCGTTCTGGGATGGACTGCTGACACTTCCTATGGTACTGCCGCCTACCGTGGCTGGATACATTCTTTTAAGGATTTTCAGCACAAGGCGTCCTTTTGGAGGCTTTTTAAGCCATAGCATGGGGATACAGGTAGTACACACGTGGCTTGGCTGTGTGGTGGCAGCAACCATCATTGCACTCCCTCTCATGTACAGAAATGCGAGAGCGGCATTTGAGCAGATAGATGAAAATGTCATATATGCGGCGCGCACTCTCGGCATAAGTGAGTGGAAGATTTTCTGGAAGATACGTCTGCCGATGGCAAAGCCCGGCATCATTTCGGGTGTCACACTGGCCTTTGCCAGAGCTATCGGTGAGTACGGTGCCACATCGATGCTTGCCGGAAATATAGCAGGAAAAACCTCGACCATATCACAGCAGATAGCAATGGTCATCCAAAGTGGAGACTATGCCACAGCGGGCTTCTGGTGCATAGTAATCATAGCGATTTCGTTTGCATGCCTTGTATCGATAAATATGATATGCGGCAAAAGCAAGGGTATAAAGAGAAAGAGAAAAAATAATGTCGCTCATAGTAAAAATAAAAAAACAGTTGGATAATTTCATGCTCTCGGTTGACATGGAACTTACGGACGAGGTTGTGTCCGTAATCGGTATGTCGGGCTCAGGAAAGAGTATGACATTAAAGTGCATAGCAGGGATAGAGACACCGGACTCAGGCTTTATATCATTAAACGGCCGTGTGCTGTATGATTCGAAAAAGCGTATAAATCTGCACCCGGGTAAGCGCAGGGTAGGCTATTTGTTTCAGGACTATGCATTATTTCCGACAATGACTGTGATGGAAAATATATGCATAGCAATGGGCCAGCGTAACGAGGAAAAAGTGAAGGGCTGGCTGAAGAGGTATGGTCTTGAGGGCATGGCATACACATATCCCAATCATCTCTCCGGAGGTCAGAGGCAGCGCGTGGCAATGCTTCGCATGCTTGCGGCTAAGCCGGAGTGCATACTGCTCGATGAGCCTTTTTCGGCACTGGATGAGCATGTAAAAAGAAGCATGGAATCAGAGCTTATGGAGATGCTGACAGATTTTAACAATCCTGTTGTTTTTGTGTCACACAATCGCGATGAGGTGTATCGCCTGGCCGGGCGTATCGGAAGCATGGAGAGCGGTGTACTGAGCACAGTCCGCGACAAAAAAGATTTCTTCATGCGGCCTATGTCTGTGGAGCAGGCACTGCTTGTGGGCTGCAACAATATATCAGAGGTGAAATGGCAGGATAAGCATCATTTGCTTGCGGTGGAATGGGATAGCGTATTTGAGGTCACTGATGAGCAGCTTGAACAGACTGCAATGAGTATGGACGGCATATCGCACATAGGTGTTTTCCCACAGGATATTATAATATCTACAGGCAAAACAAAAACGGCACTTGCATATGCTAATAAAAATATAATCAGGATTAAAGATTATAAAATGATTGAAGAACTGAAAAACTGGGAAATATTGTGTAAATTAAATAACGATTCAATAATTTACGCAAGCCTTCCGAGGCATACAGAAGCAAATATGCTTAGCAAAAATATAAATGATGAGCTTTATATAAAGAATTTTTATCTGCTTGGATGAGAAGTAAATGAGGACATACTATGATTTACCTGGACAATGCTGCCACAACAATTAAAAAGCCGGATGCGGTATATGATGCAGTGCTTGATGCAATGAAGCACTGCGGCAATTCCGGGCGCGGGGCATCGGATGCATCGCTTGATGCGTCGAGGAAAATATATGAGGCCAGAATGTGCCTTGCAGAATTTTTCGGCGGAGATGATGCGGCCAGACTCGTTTTTACGGCAAATGCCACTGAGGCATTAAACATTGCAATCCACGGACTGTTTGAGCCGGGGGAACATGTGATTACAACACAGCTCGAGCATAATTCTGTGCTCAGACCGCTTTATATGCAAAGGGAGCGGGGCGTGGGTGTGGATATTGTACCATGCAGTGATGCAGGCATAAAAAGGGGGATAATTTCCCCATTGGATATAGAGGCTTTAATCCGTCCGGATACAAAAGCCATCGTCTGCACACATGCTTCAAATCTCACAGGCAACGTGGTGGATATTAAGTCGATAGGGCAAATCGCACGAAAGCATAACCTTTTATTTATAGTCGATGCATCGCAGACAGCCGGTGTACTTCCTATAAATATTAGGGAAATGAATATTGATGTGCTCTGCTTCACAGGCCATAAGGGGTTGATGGGACCGCAGGGCACCGGAGGACTTTATGTGGGAGAGAGAGCAGATATAAAGCCGTTTAAGAGCGGTGGTACCGGCGTGCTAAGCTTTCTTGAGAGCCAGCCTATGGAGCTTCCGACAAGACTTGAGGCCGGTACCTTAAACGGTCCGGGAATTGCAGGGCTTTTAACAGGTGTCATGGAGCTTGAGAAAATCGGCCTCGACAATATATACGCTAAAGAGCATGAGCTGATGCAGGCATTTATGGGAAAAATAAAGACAATCCCCGGAATCAGGATATATGGAGATTTCGATATGCTTCCCGACAATGGTCTGCACTGTGCGATTGTTTCAGTAAATATAGCTGATATGGACTCGGCGGAGGTGTCAGACATACTTATGAATGAGTATGGCATTGCGATAAATAGTATTAAACAATTGAAAGGAGCAAAAATGCCACAGGAAATAGTGTTTTGCAAGGGCGGTGGCTGTACTGCAAAGCTTGGTCCGGATTTGTTAAGTCATGTTTTAGCAAAGCTGCCAAGGGGTGAAAAAGACAGCAATCTGCTCATTGGATATGATAGCTGTGATGATGCGGCAGTGTACAAAATTTCAGATGACACGGCGGTAGTCCAGACGCTTGATTTTTTTCCGCCGATGGTTGATGATCCGTATACGTTTGGACAGATAGCGGCTGCAAATGCGCTCAGTGATATCTATGCGATGGGCGGTACAGTAAAGACCGCATTGAACATCGTCTGTTTCCCGGAGAAAATGGACCTGAATATACTCGGCAAAATAATGCAGGGCGGTGCCGATAAGGTGATAGAGGCAGGCGGCACACTTGCGGGCGGCCATTCTATAGCAGACAGTGATGTAAAATACGGTCTTTCAGTCATGGGTACGGTCCACCCGGAACATATTTACAGCAACAATACAGGGCAGCCGTCAGATGTGCTTATACTTACAAAGAAACTCGGAGTGGGGCTTGTATGCAACGCAAACCGCGTAGGGGAGGCTCCGTTAGGTGCAATTGAGGATGCGGTAAGCTCTATGACCACACTGAATAAGGCAGCATCCGAAATCAGTCATGCTTTCGATATACATGCATGCACAGATGTCACGGGATTTAGCTTTTTAGGACATCTGAGTGAGATGTTAAATGATGATATAACAGCGCTTATCGACTCGATTTCCATACCGGTCATTACCGGAGCACTGCGATGCGCAGATGAGTTTTTCCTCACGGCAGCGGCCCAGCGCAACAGAAACCATGTAGGTGATAAGGTGTGCTTTGCAAAAAATATACCTTTCTCAATGGAGGAGGTGCTCTTCGATCCGCAGACCTCCGGAGGACTGCTGTTTGCAGTAAAAGCCTCTGAGGCAGATGCATTTTTGCACGAGCTTAAAGCCGCAGGGCTTCCGGCTGCAAAAGTGGGACGATTTGTTAAGCGGCGAGATGTGCCGATATATGTGAACTGACTTTAAGCTGCCATAGCTTATGCAAATTTGCTGACAGGATGCATGCCCTGCATTTTGAGGGCTGACGAGTTAAAATAACATAGGGAGGATTATAAATATGATAACAGTAAATGCAATAGGGGATACATGTCCAATCCCGGTAGTAAAGACAAAGAAAGCAATCGAGGCTCTCACACAGCCGGATACGGTGGAGACACTTGTGGACAATGAAGTTGCAGTGGAAAATTTAAAAAAGATGGCTGCACAGAAGGGCTATAGCTGTGATAGCAGTAAGCTCGATGACGGAAGCTATAGCGTAAAGCTGACAATTGAAGCTGTAAATGCCCATGAGCCTTCGGATACAGACGAAGCTTTACAGTATACATGCAGGCCGGCCGCAGATAACAGAGTTGTTGTAATCCGCTCTTCATATATGGGAGCGGGCAGTGAGGAGCTTGGCAGTGTACTTATAAAGGGCTTCATCTATGCGCTTTCGCAGCAGGATAATCCGCCTGAAACCATGCTTTTCTATAATGGAGGAGCGAAGCTGACCTGTGAGGGCTCAGAGTCACTTGAGGATTTAAAGGAGCTTAAGAGCCGTGGGGTGAAAATTCTTACCTGCGGAACATGCCTGAACTACTATGAGCTGTCAGATAAGCTTGCAGTCGGAGAGGTGACCAACATGTATGATATCGCAGAAAAGATGGCTGAGGCATCTCTTATTGTAAGTCCTTAGAGTTATACAAGGTGTGAGGTAATGGATAAAAATTTGGCAAGAGAAAAGAAAAAACGGCTAATCATCACCTTCGAGACTACCACAGCACCATTAAAGCTTGATATCAAGGGCAAGGCATGTGGTATTCCGGGGCGCACGATTCCTCTTCCGTCTGTCATATCGGCGGGCTGCGGGCTGGCATGGAGAGCAGAGCTTTCTGACAGGGAGTGTCTCATAGCCTTTATGAAGGAGCATGACATCAGGTGGGAAGCGATGTATGAAATCGAAATGAGGTAATTGATAGTTACTTATATAACAGGATAACAGGAGAAAAAAATGTTTTATTACAATCAGTATGTGAGGGCGCAAAGCCTTGATGAAGCCTATGAGCTTTATCAGAAAAAACCGAATTTTGTGCTGGGCGGCATGCTCTGGCTCAAAATGAAAAATAAGACGCTTGGCACGGCAATTGACCTGTGCGACCTCGGGCTTGACCAAATTGATAAGGATGAGAACGAGTTTAGAATCGGTGCATATGCAACACTCAGGCAGATAGAGACTCATGAAGCACTGAATGCATATACACATGGTGCAATCGCAGAGGCGGTCAGACACATTGTCGGAGTGCAGTTTAGAAATGTGGCGACTGTCGGAGGAAGCATCTGGGGCAGATTCGGATTTTCAGATGTCATGACAATTTTCAGGGCGCTTGGCGCAAGGGTGCAGCTTCACAAGGCAGGAATTATGGATTTGGACGAGTTTGCGGCACTTCCAAGAACAACGCGCGATGTGCTTGTGTCAGTAATAGTACCGAAAAATGCAAAGGGCGTAGTATACTTAAGCCAGAGAAATCAGTCAACAGATTTTCCGGTGCTCACATGTGCAGTGGCAAATAGAAGCGGCAGGTATGTGGCGGTCATCGGAGCATCACCATATATGGCAGAGCCTGTGTGGGATGAGGAGGGCATACTCGATGGTTTAGCAGATGCAAAGACAGACGGTAATGCAGCTTTGACAGATAACTCCGAAACCAATACAAAAATAGATAAATTTGCTGAATATGTTGCAGAGCATATCCGTTTTGGAAGCAATATAAGGGCAGGAGCTGAGTACAGAGAGATAATCTGCAGGGTGCTTACACGCCGCGCTGTCACACAGTCGCTTGACATCTGCGATGATATAATGTAATTGTCGCCAGTCACATGTAAGGTAAACAGAATTTTGGCAGCTTTATTAGTGCGATGGCGTCAATGCATTAGCATTAAGAACGAGTATTAAGCACGAGCATTAAGTAGGAAGGAATTCATATATATGGATGTTAAAATAAAATTAAATGGTAAGTTAATAACCGACTCGGTAGACCAGGATATGGTCCTTTTAGACTTTTGCCGCAAGCACAATTGCTTTTCGGTGAAGAGAGGCTGTGAGTCGGGCAACTGTGGTCTTTGTACAGTGCTTCTGGATGGAAAGCCTGTGCTGTCATGCAGCACGCCGATAGGCAGGGCAGACGGCAGAGCGGTGGACACCCTCGAGGGACTTGAGGAGGAAGCTAAGCAGTTTACAGGATTTTTTGCTGCACAGGGAGCGGATCAGTGCGGCTTCTGTAATCCGGGTTATATTGTAAATATTGTGGCGCTTCTGAGAGAAAATCCTGACCCGACTGATGAGGAAATTCTTGAATATCTTTCAGGAAATCTGTGCCGTTGTACAGGATATCAGAGTCAGCTGCGCTCAATCAGAAATTTCTTAAACAGTAAGAAGGAGGGCGCACCTCTTAATCTTGAGGCAGGCGTCTACGGAGAGGATGTCGGAAAGGAGTGGCAGGATGAGCACAAATCAAACTAATGAAAACAGCTTCAACCGCGCCAGAAGGGATTACCACGCAGTTGGAAAATGTATACCTAAAAAGGACTCGAGCCAGCTTTTACTCGGAAAGCCGGTATTTACCGATGATATCACACCGCGTGATGCGCTTGTCATAAAGCTTCTTAGAAGCCCGTATGCAAATGCAATTGTCGAGGATGTAAAGACAGATATCGCTCTTAAGGTGCCGGGCATGGTCGCAGTATACACCTGGGAGGATGTTCCGAAAAAGCGTTTTTCTATCGCAGGCCAGACTTTTCCGGAGCCGTCACCATATGACAGATTAATCCTTGACCGCCATGTGAGAAGCGTAGGTGACGCCGTCGCTATAGTGGTCGGAGAATATGAAAAGGCGGTGGACAAGGCTCTTAACATGATAAAAGTAAAGTACACGGTGCTTGAGCCGGTGCTTGACTTCAGAAAGTCGCTGGATAACAAGGTACTCGTGCATCCTGAGGATGACTGGTCATCCAGCATAGATACAGGCGATGTAAAGCGCAATCTCATTCACCACGAGGAGGATGAGCATGGAAATGTAGAGAAAATTCTGTCAGAGTGCGATGAGATTATTGAGCACACATATCGCATAAAGGCAGCGCAGCAGGCATATATGGAGACCTGCAGGGCATATTGTGAGATAGACAGATACGGCAGACTTCACTGTATCAGCTCGACACAGATAGTTTTCCACCTGCGCCGAATACTGGCAAATGCACTTGATATTCCAAAGTCTATGGTGCGCGCTGAAAAGCCACGTATCGGAGGCGGTTTCGGTGCCAAGCAGACAGCGGTCTGTGAGGTGTATCCGGCATTTGTTACATGGAAGACAAAGCGTCCGAGCAAGATAATCTACAGCAGAAAAGAGTGTCAGACTATCGCGTCACCGCGTCATGAGATGGAGGTTACCGTGCGTCTCGGAGCGATGAAGGATGGTCATATAAGGGCAATCGATCTTTATACGCTGTCAAATGGTGGAGCGTACGGAGAGCATAGCACTACAACAGTAGGTCTTTCCGGTCATAAATCGCTTCCGCTTTATACAGGAGGCTGCGAGGCAACCAGATTTTCGTGCGATGTTGTGTATACAAACGTGCAGGCGGCAGGAGCATACAGAGGCTATGGAGCCACACAGGGTATATTTGCACTCGAATCAACCGTCAATGAGCTTGCAGAAAAGCTGCATATAGACCCGGTTGAGCTTCGTTTGAAAAATATTGTACGCGAGGGCATGTTTATGCCGGCATATTTTGGCGAGACAGCAAATGCATGTGCACTCGACAGATGCATAATGCACTGCGCGGACAATTTCCACTGGGCAGAAAAGTATCCTGTCCGCGACATGGGAAATGGCAAGGTTCGTGCGGCAGGCATGGCACTTGCAATGCAGGGCTCCTGCATATCCAATGTAGATGTCGGCTCGTGTACATTAAAGCTTTCAGACTGTGGCACCTACAATATGATGATAGGTGCGGCAGACATGGGAACAGGCTGTGATACAATACTTGCACAGATGGCGGCTGAGGTGCTCGACTGTGAGCCGGATGATATAACAGTGTTTGGAGCGGATACAGATGCTTCTCCTTATGACTCGGGTTCATATGCCTCATCAACCACCTACATCACAGGAATGGCCACACAGAATGCAGCACTTGAGCTTCGTGAAAATATAAAGAAAATCGGTGCACAGCTGCTGGGCTGTGCTGCAACAGAGGTGGATTTCGACGGTAAAGAGGTGTATATCATAAATCCGGACGGTGCAGACAATGGGGCAGTTTCCGTAAGTCTTTCCGATATAGCAACAAAAGCACAGGTCAACAACACGATACCTGTAGATGTCACCGCCACATATTCATCACCTGTCTCACCGCCACCATACATGGTAGGCATGGTCGAAATAGAGCTTGATAAGGAGACAGGAGCAGTTAAAATACTTGATTATCAGGCTGTCGTGGACTGCGGAATCCCTGTCAATCCAAACCTTGCGCGCGTGCAGACAGAGGGTGGCATAGGTCAGGGAATCGGCATGGCACTTTATGAGAATGTCACCTACAATGCCGGTGGTAAAATCGCAGAAAATGACCTCATGCAGTACAAGATACCGACACGACAGGATGTGGGACATATCAATGTCGAATTTGAGACAAGCTATGAGCCTTCAGGCCCATTTGGAGTCAAGTCAATCGGCGAGATAGTTATCAATACACCGGCTCCTGCACTGGCACATGCCATTTATCGCGCAACAGGTGTGTGGCACAGGACAGTTCCGTTTACCCCAGAGAAAATACTTATGGGAATGGTCGACCCAAACTGGCACGAAAAGGACCTTAGAGTGAAATGATTCATATCATATACATGGCGGCTGGAAACAGCCGCCGTTTTGGAAGTAACAAGCTGTTTTATAAGCTGGATGGAAAACCTATGTACAGGCATCTGCTTGAACGTTTGATAGAAATTAAAGATAGATATAATAAATTAAAAAATACCGGAACTAATAAGCCTTTAGACAGTGATAAAATGGATACTGATACTGTTATTGATAATTATATTGGCACAGACACCGGTTTATCAAAAAAGGCTGGGACAAAAAATGCAGAATCGAATAACCCGGTCATAGATATAACCGTCGTTACACGTTACCGGGAAATACTGGACTACTGCTCATCTATCCCCGATTGCCGTGCAGTCTTAAGTCCGGACAGCGAAAAAGGCGTATCCTACACCATAAAAGCAGGAATTATGGCGGTGCAGGAGCAGAAAAAGACCGGTATGTATATGTGGCAAAGCAGTGTGTGGCAGAAAAAGCCGGAAAAAAACAGTGGCTCGTTACATAATACAGTCGAAACAGAGGACTATTACATGTTTGCAGTAGCTGACCAGCCATATTTAAAAAGTCAAAGCGTGATTAAATTAATAGACAAAGTACTTGAAAATAAAGGAAATAAGCGATTAGTATTTTCGCTTCGCTGTGGAGACACTGTAGGCAATCCATGTGTATTTCATTCATCGCTTATCCCGCAGCTTTTATCACTGGAGGGTGATAAGGGTGGCAGAAGTGTGGCAAAGAAGTATGACTGTGTATATGTGGATATCGCAGATGAGCGTGAGCTGATGGATATAGATAACTTATCAAATTCAAAACATACCGTGACATTATAAAAGCTATTATGAAAGAGCACTGTGTCAGTGCATACCGAATGTATATTTTATTCAAATTCCCATATACTACCTCCAAAGCATGAATGCAAATGCAAAAAAGTAACCGGAGGACAATAAAGTGAAAATCACAGGATTGACCAGAAGAGTAGACTCACTCGGCAGAATAGTCATACCGAAGGAGCTTCGCAGGATGCTGCATATAAAAGAGGGAAGCCCACTGGAAATATATATGGATGCGGACGAGACGATAGTGCTAAAGAAATATTCGCAGGTGGGAAGCCTGAAGAATATATCACAGGCATATGCACAGAGCCTGTCAAAGGTAACAGGAGCCATGGTATGTGTGGCAGACCGGGATGAGATAATAGCGGCAGCCGGGAAAAACCACAAAAAATATATAGGCAGGGCTCCGTCAAAAGAGCTTGAAGACATTATTGATAAGAGAAAAAGTGTATTGTACAGTAAAAAAGACGATAACCTGATACCTGTGGTAAAGGACGATAAAGCAGACTGTGAAGCCCAGGTGATAGCTGCAATAGTGCATGATGGTGACAGTGCGGGAGCCGTTATACTGTGTGCTTACGATGAAAAAGCCGATAAGCCAGATATTGCCGAAAAGCTGGTGAGTGCAGCAGCAGAATTTCTGTCCGGACAGCTCGGCTAGAGACCACGAAAAGCATTGTAAAAAACTATTTACTTGACTACAATAGCAGTAAAGATGTAAAATAGCTTGATAAAGGGAGCAATTAGCTTCCTTTTGTGCTATAAAGGTATATTGAAAATTAAGCAATTATTAATTATCTGATGTAGAGGCATTGTAGTATAATAGACAGTACATATTTGTAATAGTTGTCAATTATCTATAAAGTATGCCGATATACAATGGTATACCGATAGTTTGGAGGTAACATATAGAAATGGCAAAACAGAAAAAGAAAAAGAAGAAAAAGCAGCATCGCGTTTTCTGGTTTTTCATAAAGCTTCAGATTTTTTTGATGGTACTGATACTTGGTGGATTATGCTTTTACTACTTTGGAGGATATGCAGACAAGGTGGCGAAGCTTCACTCAGAGGCAGTAGAGCTCGTGCAGAAATCTGACAAAAACACATTTTTACCGGCGAGGACGAGTACACTCTACGATACAAACGGTGATGAGATATCCGAGACAGCCACTACCAAAAAGGCTGACTATGTAAAGTATGCTGATATCCCACAGAACTTCGTAAACTGTATGGTCAGCATCGAGGACAAGAAGTTCTATAAGCACAATGGTGTGGATTTAAAGGCAATAGTGCGTGCCGCAAAGTCCATCATAAAGAACAAGAGAATTACCCAGGGTGGCAGTACCATCACGATGCAGCTCGCCCGAAATATTTACCTGGATACGAACAAGAACTGGCAGCGAAAAGTCAAGGAAATGTTCATAGCGATGGAGCTGGAAAAGAAATATTCCAAGAACGATATTATGGAGTTCTACCTGAATAACGTCTATTTCATGAATGGATATTATGGTATTCAGGCAGCGTGCCATGGCTATTTCAACTGTGAGCTTTCGGATCTTGATATGTCGCAGACGGCCTTTTTGTGTGCGATTCCGAACAGCCCGACGTACTATGACCCGATAAATAATAAGGATCATACACTGACGCGTCGCAATCTCATATTGAAAAACCTAAGGGAAGACGGCAAAATCACACAACAGGAATATGAGTCTGCCATAAACGAGGAGATTACCCTCAATATGCCTGAGAAGGAAGATACGGTCAAGTATAACTACGTGGATACCTATGCATATTACTGTGCTACGAGAGCGCTCATGGAAAACGAGGGCTTCAAGTTCAAGTATTACTTTGATTCGGACGAGGAAGAAAAGGAATATGATGCATCATATGATGAGATGTATTCGTATTGCCAGAAAAAGCTGTATTCAGAAGGCTATAAGATTTATACGTCGATAGACCTGACCAAACAGCAGCAGCTTCAGGATTCAATCGACCTGACATTATTGGACTTCACAGATACCACTGATGATGGTACATTTAAGCTTCAAAGTGCAGCAACCTGTATTGATAATGCGACAGGCTATGTTGTTGCAATAGTTGGTGGACGAAGCCAGGATGCGACCAATCATACGCTGAATCGTGCTTTCCAGAGTCACCGTCAGCCGGGAAGCTCTATTAAGCCACTCATCGTGTATACGCCATCGTTTGAGCGTGGCAAGACACCGGACACAATAGTAAATGACCATAAGTTTGATGGTGGACCGTCTAATGCCGGTGACAGCTATTATGGTGATGTAACAATCAGATTTGCGGTAGAAAAATCATTGAATACTGTGGCATGGCAGCTTTATGATGAGCTGACACCTAAGGTTGGCTTACAGTATCTTAAGGACATGAATTTTACAAATATTGTCAAGGATGATTATGTTACAGCGACAGCATTAGGTGGATTTACCACAGGTGTATCACCGCTTGAGATGGCATCAGCCTATGCTACCCTTGAGAATGACGGAATGTACAGGAATCCGACCTGTGTTACATCTATTGTGGATTCAGACAACAACATTATATATACCTCATCACAGAAGGATGCAGTAATTTACTCAGAGAATGCCGCAAGAACGATGACAGACGTCATGACCGGTGTTATGACAGAGGGAACCGGTCGCAAGGCGAAGCTGGACAATGGTATGCCGAGTGCCGGAAAAACCGGAACTACAAACGATAAAAAGGACGGATGGTTCTGTGGATTTACCAGATATTATACGACCTGTGTATGGGTTGGCTGTGATATGCCGGAGACTATAAATGGTTTGACAGGAAGTTCATACCCGGCAGAAATCTGGAAGACATATATGGATCAGATACATTCAGATCTGACACCTCTCAATTTCCTGCCATATGAGCATATGTCAGATGAAAGTCAGGACAATCAGGAAAGCCAGGAGGTTCAGGACACACCTGCAGATGATCAGAACCAGAATAATCCTACAGATCAGACTGTGACCACACCGGATGCTGGAACTACAACTGATCAGACCACGGCAGAGGATCCGAATAAGACAGATGCTGCTGGTGGTAACATCGGTGGAAATACCGGAGGCAATACAGACGGAACAACAGGCGGAAATACCGGAGAAAACAACGGTGGTAACACAGGCGGAAATGGTGGACAAAACACCGGTGGCAACACAGGCGGAAATACCGGAGAAAACACTGGTGGCAACACAGGCGGAAATACCGGAGAAAACACCGGTGGTAACACAGGTGGAGCTAACAGCGGTAACACCACCGGAGGTGCAGCCCAGTAGATTTTTATTTGCAGCATACGCACCTGTCACGATAGGAAACAAGACGATAGATGCGCTCATATATTCAGTGACCTACAACGGCTCATATCTTGCAGTAGAAGGAATTATCACAATCATAGTGATATCAATTCCACCGGTTAAGAAAGCACTCGACTATGTGAAGCAGATGGCGAACAGCCGGTAGATAATCTATATCTAAATAATTAGAATATGTAAAAAAGAGCAGCATAGGTAGAAATACTTGTCCTGCTCTTTTATTATTCGAAAAAAGTAAAACAAAACACTCGAAAAATATAAAATTGCAATCTTACAGACGAAAATATAATGACAAATACAGCTGGCTATGCTACAATTATACTAAAGCATTATATTTCTGTTGAGCGACACCACAATACACATTTTCATCGGTGCGTATCACTTTGAAGAGGGCAGAACCACTTAATATTTTTCGACAAAGACATGGAAATTTTCAATGCTTTAAGTTACCTATCAATAGCAGGGAAAAATGGATATGTCGATTGAGATAATCTTATGTGAATGAAGCGGACTGGGGTTGCTGATGCTTTATATTGACAAGAAATTTAGTATCATGCGATATTATATTCTCCCTGCTCACACAACTAAACAGGAGGAGAATAATGTCGGGAGAGACAAAAGAAGTTTTGGGCAGTAATTATGGCCAGAACGATGTAATCATCAACAGATTGATTGATAAAATGACATTGTTTGATGACAATCTGATGAGTCTTGTATTCGGGCAGAATATCGAGACGACGGAGCTGCTGCTTCGCGTAATAATGGAGCGTGATATTAAGGTTATAGACGTCAGGGGGCAGGATGAATTAAAAAATCCGGTGATTGGCGGGAGATGTATTACTCTGGATGTGCATGCAATAGATGTCGATGGCAGGCATATTGATATCGAGGTGCAGATTAATGCGGAGGGCTCGCATGTCAGAAGAGCCAGATATCACAGCAGTATGATGGATGCGAGGATGATGCAGGAAGGACAGGAGTTTAAGGAGATTAAGGATTCCTACGTGATTTTTATTTATGATCACGATAAGTTCAGAAAAGGACTGCCATTTTATCACATTCAAAGACGTGTTGATGAAACAGGCGAAGTCTTTGGAGATGGTTCACATATCATCTATGTAAATGGAAGGTATGAAGGTAATGATGATATAGGTCGGATGATGAGAGATTTTCATCAGTGCAGGCCGGAGCAGATAGAAAGTGAGACATTGTCAAAAGCAGTGGCTTATTATAAAGAAAAGGAAGGACGTGGTGCTATGAGTGAAGCAGTAAGACAGTATGCAATGGAATATGCAAAAGAGTATGCAAAAGAATATGCTAAAGAATATGGTGAAGAACAAAAACAGGAAGGCATTCAGACAGGGCGTCGTACAGAGATATATTTATCTGTACAGGATGGAGATTACTCTGTACAAAGAGGTGCTGAAAAAGCTGGATTATCGCTTGAAGAGTTCGAAAAATCAATGAGCGAAGCCGGATATAGGCTTCCTGAGCCGATATAATGTATCATTGGTAAATCCATAACCATATCAACAAAATATTGAGCAGACTGTAAAATTGAGCTGACCACTCAAAATTACAGTCTGTTTTTTATTGTATATCATTGTCACGGTGTGAGGGACTTGCGGGGCGGGTGAGGGACAGTGGCACAGCTTACAACGGTTGAATAGCGAAGCTGCTTAGTTAGCAGCGCAGCGTAAACCATTGTAAGCTGTGCCACTGTCCCTCACCCACCCCCCACAAGTCCCGTACCATAAAAATGAAAAATAAAAATACTTTGACTTGACAACTATTTAAAATGTGATATACTTTCACTATCAAATGATTTGATTAGGAAAATATTTGATAAACAAACTAGTGCAAACGTACCAGCACACAATACCGAAAATAAACACAGAAAAAGGAGAACAGAAATATGTTGGAGAAAATCAAGGAAATCGTAGCAGATCAGTTAGGAATTGACGAGGATGATATCAAATTAGAGTCAAACTTCAAGGAGGATCTTGAGGCAGATTCATTAGATCTTTTCGAGCTTGTAATGGCACTCGAGGAGGAGTACGGAGTAGAAATCCCTTCAGAGGATTTAGAGAAAATCGCAACAGTAAACGACATCATTGAGTATCTTAAGAACAAAGGTGTAGAGGCTTAAAAGACATGGAGACAAGAATAACAAAGCTTCTTGGAATCAAATATCCGGTCATTCAGGGTGGCATGGCATGGGTAGCAACCCATGAGCTTGCCAGCGCTGTGTCCAATGCAGGCGGACTTGGCATCATCGGAGCAGGCGGAGCCCCGGCTTCATGGGTAAAGGAGCAGATAGCCGCTGCAAAGAAGGAGACCGATAAGCCGTTCGGAGTCAACCTCATGCTTATGAATCCGGAGGCTGATGAGATAGCAAAAATCATCGCCGAGGAAAAGGTAAAGGTAGTCACCACCGGCGCAGGAAATCCTGCAAAGTATATGGACATGTGGAAAGAAGCAGGCGTCATCGTAATCCCTGTAGTTGCAAGCGTAGCACTCGCAAAGCTCATGGAGAGAGGCGGGGCAAGTGCAGTAATCGCAGAGGGAATGGAGTCGGGCGGACATATCGGAGCACAGACTACCATGACACTTGTGCCACAGGTTGTTGATGCAGTGAGCATTCCTGTTATCGCAGCAGGCGGAATTGCAGACAACAGAGGCTTCAATGCAGCATTTGCACTCGGTGCAGAGGCAGTCCAGATGGGCACACGCTTTGTCACCGCAAAAGAATCGATAGTACATGAAAACTATAAGCAGAAGGTCATTAAGGCCAAGGATATAGATTCCGAGGTTACAGGAATGAGCACAGGCCATCCAATCAGAGTACTCAGAAACAAGATGACCAGACAATATCTCAAGCTGGAAAAGGAAGGAGCTCCATTTGAAGAGCTCGAAAAAATGACACTGGGCGCACTCAGAAAAGCCGTTGTAGACGGAGATACCGTATATGGCAGCGTCATGGCAGGTCAGAGCGCAGGCCTCGTAAAGAAAGAGGAAACCTGCAAAGAAATCATTGAGGATGTAGTGGGACTGAACAAATAGACAGTATTCACTTTTACATGCAAATTTAAGGATACCGGGCCGCCTGAAAAGAGCGGCTTACGGTATCCTGCCAGAAATAAGGAGAAACCGAAAATGGGTAAGAGAGTATTTATGTTTCCCGGACAGGGCTCACAGTATATAGGAATGGGTAAGGAGTTTTACGATACAATGCCAAATGCAAAGGCTGTAATCGACCTTGCCAGTGAACAGACAGGCTTGGATATTCCGGCACTTTGCTTTGAGGAAAATGACAAGCTGAATATTACAGAGTACACACAGATATGTATGCTTGCAGTTGAGGCAGCTATATATCAGGCAATCATTGACAAAGGTATCACACCTGATGTCACAGCAGGCTTAAGCCTTGGGGAATATGGTGCTCTCATCGCATCAGGAGCCATGACTATGGCAGATGCATTTGCAGTTGTCAGAAAAAGAGGAATCTACATGCAGGAGGCAGTTCCTACAGGTGGAGCCATGACAGCGGTTTTAGGACTTGATCCGCAGGTCATTGAGGATATCTGCAAAAAGACAGCAGATGAGACAAATTCAGTGGTATCGGTAGCAAACTATAACTGCCCGGGACAGATTGTTATCACAGGAGAAAAGGCAGCAGTAGATGCCGCCGCAGCAGCATGCAGCGAGGCTGGCGCCAAGAGATGCGTACCGCTCAAGGTCAGCGGACCTTTCCACTCAGCAATGCTTAAGGGCGCAGGAGAAAAGCTCGCAGATGCACTTGAGAGTGTAGAAATCCACGATATCAAGGTGCCATATATCACAAACGTCACAGCAGACTATGTGAAGTCACCGGCAGATGTCAAGGATTATCTGACAAAGCAGGTTTCATCGTCAGTGCGCTGGCAGCAGACCATCGAGCGTCTTATCGCAGACGGTGCAGATGAGTTCGTGGAAATCGGACCGGGACGCTCACTCAGCGGATTTATGAGAAAGATAAATAGAGACGTAAAAGTCGTAAACATAGATAAACTGGAGGATTTTGAAAAGTATGTTAACAGGTAAAAATGCCCTGGTTACAGGCGCAAGCCGCGGAATTGGAAGACAGATAGCTCTTACACTTGCCGCAGCACACGCCTTTGTAATAGTAAATTATAATGGTTCAAAGGAAAAGGCAGATGCCGTTGTTGCAGAGATAAAGGCAGCAGGCGGTGATGCAGTTTCTTATCAGTGCAATGTATCTGATTTTGACGAGTGCCAGAATATGATAACAGCGCTCATCAAGGAGTACAAGCACATAGATATCCTCGTAAACAACGCAGGAATCACAAGAGACGGTCTCATCATGAAGATGAGCGAGGCAGACTATGACGCAGTGCTCGACACAAACCTTAAGGGTGCGTTCAACACAATCCGTCACATGTCACGCTATTTCTTGAAGCAGAAATCAGGAAGGATTATCAATATTTCATCAGTTTCCGGCATACTCGGAAATGCAGGACAGGCCAACTACAGCGCAAGCAAGGCAGGAGTTATAGGACTCACAAAGGCTGTAGCCAGAGAGCTTGCCAGCCGGGGAATCACAGTAAATGCAGTGGCACCGGGCTTTGTAGAGACAGAGATGACAGATGTGCTTGCCGATGCGGCAAAGGAGAATCTTTTATCACAGATTCCGCTTGGCAGACCGGGAAACACAAAGGATATCGCAAACGCAGTATTATTTTTAGCATCAGATGCAGCAGGCTACATCACAGGCCAGGTGCTGTCTGTTGACGGAGGAATGGCAATATGAGTAGAAGAGTAGTTGTAACAGGACTTGGAGCAGTAACACCAATCGGAAATAATGTGGACGATTTCTGGACATCGGTAAAGGCCGGAAAAATCGGCTTTGACCATATCACAAAATTTGACACAACAGATTATAAATGTCACATTGCAGCAGAGCTTAAGGACTTTAACCCACAGGATTTTATGGACAGAAAGGCTGCAAAGAGAATGGAGCCATTCTCACAGTACGCTGTAGCTGCTGCAAAGCAGGCAATTGATGATAGCGGACTTGATATCGAAAAGGAAGATCCATACATGGTTGGATGTGCCATCGGTTCAGGTATCGGAAGTCTTCAGGCTATGGAGCGCGAGACACAAAAGCTTTATGAAAAGGGACCAAACAGAGTCAATCCTCTGCTTGTTCCGCTTATGATCTGTAACATGGCAGCAGGAAATGTTTCTATCCAGTTCGGTCTCAAGGGAAAGAGTATCAATGATGTAACAGCCTGTGCTACAGGAACAAACACAATCGGTGAGGCATACAGAAGCATCCAGTACGGTGAGGCTGACGTAATGGTAGCCGGTGGTACAGAGGGCAGTGTATGTCCTATCGGAATCGCAGGATTTACAGCACTTACAGCGCTTTCTACAGTAGATGATCCGGCAAAGTGCTCACTTCCGTTTGACAAGAACAGAAGCGGCTTTGTAATGGGTGAGGGCGCAGGAGTAGTTATCCTTGAAGAGCTTGAGCATGCAAAGGCAAGAGGTGCAAAGATTTATGCAGAGGTAGTCGGATACGGCTGCTCATCGGATGCATACCATATCACATCTCCGCAGGAGGATGGCGCAGGCGCAGCAAGAGCCATGACAAATGCCATGAGCGATGCAGGTGTCACACCGGCAGATGTAAAATACATCAATGCTCACGGAACAGGCACTCATCACAATGATCTCTTTGAGACAAGAGCAATCAAGCTTGCGTTCGGTGATGAGGCTGCAAATCTTAAAATCAATTCAACAAAGTCTATGATAGGACATCTGCTCGGAGCAGCGGGAGCTGTTGAGTTTATAACATGTGTGAAGGAAATCCAGGATGGATTTATACATAAGACTGTTGGCTATGAGACTCCTGATGAGGAGATTGACCTCAATTACTGCAAGGACAGCTATGAGGAGCCTGTTGAGTATGCACTGAGCAATTCACTGGGATTTGGTGGACATAATGCAAGTATTCTGCTCAAGGCTTATAAATAAATAGCTTCTGCTTTTTTAGGGGCTTCGCGCATTCAGGCTGTGAGGTCCGGTGGAGCACACAGTATATTCCTCGTGAAAAATATGAAGTCAGTCACGGCATTTTGCACGGACAGGCTGTGATATGGTGCTAGCGCTTCATGCTATTGGAGCGGATGGAACGCCGTGACAGTTCATATTTTTCATTCAGAACACACTGTGCGCTTCCCGGCTCCACTTTGCGGAGCGCGAAGCGTGTAGATAAATTGCTTCTGCTTTTTTAGGGGCTTCGCGCATTCAGGCTGTGAGGTCCGGTGGAGCACACAGTATATTCCTCGTGAAAAATATGAAGTCAGTCACGGCATTTTGTACGGACAGGCTGTGATATGGTGCTAGCGCTTCATGCTATTGGAGCGGATGGAACGCCGTGACAGTTCATATTTTTCATTCAGAACACACTGTGCGCTTCCCGGCTCCACTTTGTTGAGCGCGAAGCATGTAGATAGTTTGGAGTAAGTTGAGAAAGGATAGATGTATATGTCAGTTTTGAATACGCAGCAGATTATGGATATTCTGCCGCACCGCAGTCCGTTTCTTCTCATTGATACGGTTGAGGAGCTACAGCCGGGCGTAAAGTGTGTGGCTAAGAAGAATGTGACTATGAATGAGCCACATTTTATGGGACATTTTCCGGGAAATCCGGTGATGCCGGGAGTGCTTATTATTGAGGCTTTGGCGCAGACAGGTGCAGTTGCCATTCTTTGTCAGGATGAGTGGAAGGGCAAGACTGCATATTTTGCAGGCATCAATAATGCCAAGTTCAAGCAGAAGGTGGTTCCGGGAGATACGCTGGAGCTGACCACTGAGATTATAAAGGTTAAGGGTCCTATCGGTGTGGGCAAGGCTGTTGCCAGGGTAAACGGCAAGGTTGCCTGTATGGCGGAGCTTACATTTGCAATAGGTTAATTGCATAAGGAGACATGATGAAGTTATTCAAGAAGAAAGATAAAAATATAGAGGCTGAAGAGACTTTAGCAAAGAACGCTGAGAGCACAAAAACAGCCGAAGAAGGCAAAACGGTCGCAGATGGAAAAGCAGCCGCGGATGGCAAAAATGCCGGTGAAGCACAGGAAACAAAAGAGGATGTCCCTGAGACAATCGTTTGTCCCAAGTGTGGCAAGACTGTGCTCAAATCAGTTGTAAAACAGCACAAATACGTCTGCTATGAGTGTAATTATTATTTCCGTGTGCGTGCTAAAAACAGAATCAGAATGGTTTCCGACAAGGAAGCATTTGAGCCATGGTTTACAGAGCTTACAACAGGAAATCCTCTCAATTTCCCTGAGTATGAGGAGAAAATTGCAAAGACTCAGGAGAAAACAGGACTTTCTGAGGGCATTGTCATCGGTAAGACAAAGATTTACGGTGAGGATACAGTGCTTGGTGTAATTGATTCAAGATTTATGATGGGAAGCATGGGCCATGTGGTTGGTGAGAAAATCACAAGCGCATTTGAGCGTGCCACAGAGGAAAGACTTCCGGTTATATTATTCTGCTGTTCAGGCGGTGCCAGAATGCAGGAGGGTATCATTTCACTGATGCAGATGGCTAAGACCTCAGCCGCAGCAAAGCGTCATTCAGAGGCAGGACTTTTATATGTGCCGGTACTCACAGATCCTACAACAGGTGGTGTGACAGCCAGCTTTGCAATGCTTGGAGACATCATTCTTGCAGAGCCAAAGGCACTTATCGGCTTTGCAGGTCCTCGTGTTATCGAGCAGACCATCGGACAGAAGCTGCCTGAGGGCTTCCAGAGGGCAGAGTTTCAGCTTGAGCACGGCTTTGTGGATATGATAGTTGAGCGTGAGGATTTAAAGAAGACTCTTTACAAGATTTTACGTGCTCACAGACCTACCACTGGCTATGCCAATTTTGACCCGCTTCACTCAGACGACAATTACGAGCCGACAGAGCTTATGAAGGAGCGCGAGGCAAAGGCCAAGCCATTTAAGGTATGGGATAAGGTCAGCGCCGCAAGACAGATTAAGAGACTTGCATCGGTTGACTATATGGACTATATCTTTGATGAGTTTATGGAGCTGCACGGAGACAGATATTTCCGCGATGACCCGGCTATCGTAGGTGGAATCGCATATTTAGATGGCCAGCCGGTCACAGTTATCGGTGTTCACAAGGGAAAAGACCTTGAGGACTGCGCAAAGAGAAACTATGGTATGCCATCACCTGAGGGCTACCGCAAGGCACTGCGCCTCATGAAGCAGGCAGAGAAATTCAACCGTCCAATCATAACCTTTGTCAATACATCAGGAGCTTATCCTGGAATGGAAGCAGAGGAAAACGGACAGGGTGAGGCAATCGCAAGAAACCTTTATGAGATGAGCGGCATCAAGGTGCCAATCCTTTGTCTCATGATAGGAGAAGGCGGAAGCGGCGGAGCTTTAGCTCTTTCTGTAGGAAATGAAGTGTGGATGATGGAAAATGCCACATACTCAATTCTCTCGCCTGAGGGTTTTGCATCTATCCTCTGGAAGGACGGAAAGCGTGCAAAGGAAGCCGCAGAGGTAATGAAGATTACAGCACACGACTTAAAGGAGCTTGATGTCGTGGATGATATAATACCTGAGTTTGGCGGAGCCGACGAGGATGCCCTTTCATCAATCGGAAACTACATGAAGGGCAACATGAAGAAATTCTTGGAAAAAGAAAGCAAATTGACAAAGGACCAGCTCTTGGAGGAAAGATATAAGCGTTTCCGCAAGTTCTAGTCCCGGAAAGGAAATTCTATGAAGATAGTTGGAACAGGAAGCTGCCTGCCACAGAGAGTGGTCTCAAACGATGACCTGGCAGCCATAATGGACACATCTGACGAGTGGATCAGCTCGCGTACAGGAATAAGAAACAGACACATTGCAACTAATGAGACAACCACCTCACTTGCCTGTGATGCAGTAAAAAGTGCGCTGCAGGATGCGGGAATTGACGGAAGTGAGATAGACCTGATAATAGCGGCAAGCGTATCCACAGACAAAATCGTTCCTTCGCTCGCATGTCAGATTCAGGCTGAGATAGGTGCTGGCAGTGCAGTGGCATTTGACATAAATGCCGCATGCTCAGGCTTTTTATTCGGGCTTGCCACAGCAGATGCGTATTTTAAGACCGGCAGGTTTCACAAGGCAGTTGTAGTGGGAGCAGAGGTCCTTTCAAAAATAATGGACTGGAATGACAGAAGCACATGTGTACTCTTCGGAGACGGAGCGGGAGCAGCGGTTGTGACAGACGAGGGCGATGCCTTCAAGGGCTTTGTACAGGGTTCTGACGGAAAAGGCGGTGAGGCGCTTGACGGAGACAACCGTCCCGTAGTCAATCCGTTTACCGACAATGGAAAGCAGTCTGCACTCGGTGGCTATGTCGCCATGGACGGTCCTGCTGTATACAAGTTTGCGGTAAAGACAGTGCCAAAGGCTATAAATGAGCTGCTTGATGAAATCGGCTGGAGCGCAGATGATGTGGATGTCTATGTGCTGCATCAGGCCAATATCCGTATTATTGAGTCGGTTGCCAAGAGGCTTAAGCAGCCTATGGACAAATTTCCGACCAATTTACAGCAGTGTGGAAATATTTCTGCGGCAAGTGTGCCGATTTTGCTTGATAAAGTCCGCAAAGATGGTATGATAAAGCATGAGGAAAAAATAATTTTATCAGGCTTTGGAGCAGGACTTACATGGGGAGCCTGCGCCATAGAGTGGCAATAGAAAGAGGTATTTATGACGGCAGATGAAACTTTAAATGAATTATTGGTGTGTCTGTTCAAGGATTTGACAGAGATAGAGGGCAGATGTCTGATAACAGACGAATTTTCTGATATTTCTATCAACGATATGCATATAATAGAGGCAATAGGAGTCGATGAGCCGAAGCGCTCAGGCACCGTAGCCAAGCTTATGTCTATCACTCTGGGCACGCTGACAAAGGCAATAGATGGTCTCACCCGCAAGGGATACGTGAACCGTATCCGCAGTGAGGAGGATAAGCGTGTGGTAAAGCTCTCACTCACCGACAAGGGAAAGAGTGCATACTATCATCATGAGCAGTTTCACCGTCATATGATAGAGCATATAAAGGACGGTCTTTCGGATGACGAAATGAAAGTTCTTATAACTTCACTTGCAAAACTCTCGGATTATTTCAAGGTGGTATATTCCGATGATGAGGAGAATCAGTACCAAAACTGGGATAATATAAATGAAGATAATAAATAAAATGAATTTTTTTTATATAAAACCTTCAAAAATTACTTGATAATAGCAATAGATTTATATAAAATAAACTTGTTGATGTGAAAAATAATTTTGTAAAGGAGATATAAAAATGAGCTATGTTGATGAAGTACTCGCAGTAGTACAGAAGAAAAACGCTGATCAGCCTGAATTCTTACAGGCAGTAACAGAGGTACTTGATTCTTTAAGACCTGTAATCGAGGCAAATGAGGAGCTTTACAGAAAGAACGCTATCCTCGAGAGAATCACAGAGCCGGATCGTCAGATCATGTTCAGAGTACCATGGGTAGATGACAATGGTCAGGTACAGGTAAACAGAGGTTTCCGTGTACAGTTCAATAACGCAATCGGACCTTACAAGGGAGGTCTCAGACTTCACCCTTCAGTAAACCTTGGAATCATCAAATTCTTAGGATTTGAGCAGATCTTCAAGAACTCTCTTACAACACTTCCAATCGGTGGTGGTAAAGGTGGTTCTGATTTTGATCCTAAGGGCAAATCAGACAGAGAGATTATGGCATTCTGCCAGAGCTTCATGACAGAGCTTTCTAAATATATCGGAGCAGATATTGATGTTCCTGCCGGAGATATCGGAACAGGCGCAAGAGAGATCGGCTTCATGTTCGGTCAGTACAAGAGAATCCGCGGATCATTCGAGGGAGTTCTCACAGGTAAGGGACTTACATATGGTGGATCACTTGCCCGTACACAGGCTACAGGATATGGTCTGTTATACCTTACAAACGCATTATGGAAAGACAACGGACTTGACTTAAACGGAAAGACAGCAGCAGTTTCAGGTTCAGGAAACGTTGCTATCTACGCTATCGAGAAGGCACAGCAGCTCGGTGTCAAGGTTGTTACATGTTCTGATTCTACAGGCTGGATTTATGATCCGGAAGGAATCGATGTTGCACTCCTTAAAGAGGTTAAAGAGGTTAAGCGTGCACGTCTTACAGAGTACGCTGCAGCTAAGTCAAGCGCTGAGTACCATGCAAAAGAGAATGGTGAGCACGGCGTATGGCAGTACAAGGTAGACCTTGCTCTTCCATGTGCTACACAGAACGAGTTAGATCTTGACGATGCAAAGATGCTCGTAGCAAACGGTGTTACATCTGTTACAGAGGGTGCTAACATGCCTACAACTCTTGAGGCTACAAAATACCTTCAGGAGAACGGAGTACTCTTCGTAGGTGGTAAAGCTGCCAATGCAGGTGGTGTTGCTACATCAGCACTTGAGATGAGCCAGAACTCTGAGAGACTTTCATGGACATTCGAAGAGGTTGACGGAAAGCTCAAGGGCATTATGGAGACAATCTACGCTAACATCAGTGATGCTGCTAAGAGATACAATGCAACAGTTGGTGGAAAGACTGACTATGTTGCAGGTGCAAATATCGCAGGCTTTGAGAAAGTAGTTGACGCTATGCTTGCACAGGGTGTTTGCTAATTGTAAATTATTAAAATAATAAATACAAATAAGCTGTAAAATTCTTCGTTGAATTTTACAGCTTATTTTTGTATAATATATATAAATAAAGAAATTATACCGAAGAAAGGATTTGATTTTATGTCGAATATATTACCTGTATCAGATTTAAGAAATTATAATGAAGTACTGAAAAATTGCCAAGTCGGAGAACCTGTGTTTTTGACCAAAAATGGCAGAGGCAGGTTTGTGGTTATGGATATTGAGGACTATGAGCGTGAAAAGGCGGAGAAAAAGCTGTTGATGAAGCTACAGGAAGCAGAAGAAGCAGTTAAGGATGAAAGTGCCTGGATGAGCATGGATGAACTTAAGAAATCTGTAGGGGTATAGCTTATGATGAAATTACGGATTAACCCTATTGTGGCAGAGGACTTAAAGAAAATTAAAGAGTTTATTGCCGAAGACAATGAAGAAATGGCAGTAAAGACCATTCAGGAAATATATGCTCGAATTGAGAATACACAGCAATTTCCTTATATGGGAGCTGATCTTGCTAAGAGGGTCAGCTTCCGGACGGATTATAAGTATGTGATTTGTGGGAATTATGTTGTGCTGTATAAGATTGGGAAAGAATATGTGGAGATTTACCGGGTGGTAAATCGATATCAGGATATTACGAAGATATTTCTTTCAAATTGGTGTTGATTGAAATCGTCCGACAATCACTCTATACACGTGATATACAACCGACCTCAAAACCCCTCCCACAGACTTCTATCTGTGGGAGGGGTTTGTAATAATATTTCAAAGAGAAAACTAATTTATTTTTTATTAGCAAATGCTTTAATACCGCCTGCTACAAAAAGTATAGAGGCGATAATAACGCCGGACACAAGCACAATAGCGTAAACATTGGCATTCACGCAGATATTGGAAGTCCAGTCAGAAAAATTCACGGACTTTATAGTGATTTGTCTGGTGCCAAAAATTAAAAATTCGCATATGTCATCGGCAAAAGCTGTCCAAACCGAAGCTATCAAAACTATAATTGCGGATTTTATAAATCCGTTTGCGTTTAAATATCGTGCATCAAAGAATATGAGCCAGGCCGCAAGTACAAAGACAAATGCTATAATACAGCCGGCCTTCATTCCGGCAACATCGTTTGTATGACCACACACCTCAATGATTGTGAGGAAAAGCCATAAGGTATCCCACAGCATAGTGATAAGAGCTTTTTTGTCTGATAAAACAGGTGGAAGTTCAATTCCTCTGATGACAAACGGAAAAAGAACAATTGATAATCCAAATATAGTTGGAACAGACCAAAGCATAAATTCATTTGAACTATACATTCTGTCGACAAAAAAGAATATCAAAAGCAGAGCAAAAACACCGCAGATTATGCATTTGGTAAGTTTTTTCTGCTGTGCCATAAGTGGAACAACTGTCATTGCAGCCACAAGAAGCATAGATGCTGTTACCACTGCAAAGGTATTTAAACCACCGCCATTTGACAGACACACTATGAATGTGATGAGTATTGGGATAAGCAGTAGTCCGGCTATTATGACTCCGATCTTGTAGGCAGCAGATTTTTCCTTTTTCTCATGCTGCTTTAATACACTGTCAGCCTCTTTTTTTATCATTGAATCAATAGAATCGTTTTTTAGCTCGTTGTATGTATTTTGACATTTTTCACAAGTCTTAAGGTGTTTTTCAACAAGCCTTTTGCTTGAGGGACTGCATACATCGTCATAGTATAGTGGGAGTAAATCCTGAACTATATTGCAGGTTTCATCGGTTAATTGTGTAATTGGATTATTCATTTCTATTCATCCTTTCTTTGATTTTCAGTCTGGCTCTATGGTAAGTTACCCGTGCCCAGTTCTCTGTTTTTCCAAATATCATGCCTATTTGGGAGAATGGCAATTCACCAAATATTCTAAGCTGAAAGACCTCCTTGTAGGGCTCATCAAGCTCGTGCAGTATAAGATGAATCTGAAGAGCTGTATCTTTATTTTCTAGGCTTTTTACCATATTATCGGGTTGTTCGAGCTGCTCTTCGTCAAGCTCTGTAAATTTTGTGTTTTTTCGGCATTCGTCCATTGCCAGATTTCTTGCTATGCTGCAAAGCCAGGTAAGCTCACTTGATTTGCCGGCATATGCCTTCTTTGCGGTCATGGCCTTATAAAAAGTATTCTGGGTAATTTCCTCAGCCTGATGTTGATTTTTTACAATTGTCATTACATATGAGTATACTTGCAAGTAATAGGAATTGTACAATTTCTCATAATCCAGAACTGTCACCTCCTTTGTTCATAGGTTAGACGTTGAAAGGATTGTTTTGTTACAAAAAATTTTAAGATTTTTAGATTATATCATAAAAGGTAGTTATAAGGCAGCTGGAAATAAGCATTTATATCATATTTACAGCTATTACAAGCTATTATAAGAAAGACTATGAGGGAATAAAAGCTATATGAAAAGCGATGGAAGATATGATAACAGATTATGTTACAGAAGAAAAATTTAACTATTAGGATGCTAAAAGATGGAGTGTTGTCGGAAAAGCAAATTTCCGTCTACTCAGGGTTGCCAATGGAAGTCATTAGAAAGATTGCTGATGAAGAGGGAATGTTAGTAAAATAATGAGTGCTGCCGTATCAAATTGATACGGCAGTTATTTTTTTACGAATTTGTTCGTTTTTGAGTTGATAACTCTCTTAAAGCGGCAATCAAAACATCAAGCTCATTATCGCTACAAGTGTTGATAAGAAGTTGCAATTCATTTTTGCGTCGGCTGTGTTCTTTTGAACCATCAGTAATAAATAATGCATCCAATGAAAAATGAAGAGTTTCAGCTAGCGCAAAAAGAACTTCAATTGATGGCTTTCGGTGCTCGCTTTCAATGTGCTTTAAATGAGTTGGGGTAATTTGAACAAGTTCGGCAAGCTGTTCCTGTGTGAGTTTGTTATCTATTCTAGCCTGACGAATTGTGTCTCCAAGTAAACCAGGTTGCATAAATCTCTCTTAGCTCCTTTTTGATTAGCATATAAGTATTAAAAGTAATTGAAAATTAGCTCATAGAGATTTATAATATATCTATAAGAGAACTAAGGAGGTAAGAATAATGTCATCGTATATTGTAAAATGTCCACATTGTGGAGCAACGAGAAGTGTAACTCAGAATAGTTTAGTAAATTGTCAATGTTGTGGAGCGTCATTATATATAGACAACAACGGAAAAATTAAGAGGTCAAAACCTAAAAAATAAAATTACAAAAGAATAGGATGGTGACAATATGTCAATGGTATTTGTGTTTTTATACATAATTTTAGGATATTGGGCTACTGGAAAAACAATATATGCAAATTCAATATTAATAGGAAATGTTGGTGATATTTTTGTGAAACGATGTGTAATGGGAGCAATACTAGGTTGGATATTGATTCCTGTGGCATTGATAAAAACTTTTTCGGAAAGATAAAAGGGGAAAATTAATATGCAAAATCAAAGTATGGTATCGGTTAGGTTGAATAGTGTTGGACCTAATAGAGTGCAAAGAACTTACGCTAAATGATACATTGGTGCATCCATATTTTCTCTATATTCGGAGTGAATATGATAATAAAAATAAGAGATAAGTATTATCATATTTAGAATTTATGAAAATATGGATAAAAAGTTATAAAAATTAAATTACGATAGGAGAAAATTAAATGTTATGTCCTAAATGTGGCAAAAAAATTGAAGATGGTGTAAGATTTTGCGTTTACTGTGGATACAAAATTAATGAAGAGAATTCTGCTAAGAGAATAAATATGAATTTTTATGAAATTTTAGAGATTACGCAAGATGCTTCACCAGAAGTTATAAAAGCGGCTTATAAAGCGCTTGTAAAAAAATTACATCCAGATAATGGAAACGAAAAAGATCCTATGGGGAGAACTATAGAAGAGGTAAATTCTGCGTATGATACGTTATCTAATTCGAAAAAAAGAAAGATATATGATGAAAAATTAAAACATAATGAAAACAAATATGATGAAGAACCAAAATCAAATTATGAATCATACACTGAAAGAGAAGAGCAAACGCAAAATAATTATGAAGACTCAGAGGAATCCCCGGAAAATCTGATAGCAGTAAGTTTTGCAGCATTTATAGCATTTATAGCATTTCAATATTTCGAGTTTAGTACATGGGTATTAGTAATTACAGGTTTAATTATAGCAACTTCTTTAGGTAGCTTTATAGGAAAGACGTTGACTAAAAAAATGAAAAATATAGTTAAAATTCCAAATTTAATTACGTATTTTCAAAAAGAAGCAGATAGTATAGAAGGGTGTTTTGAATTATTATTAGCTGAGATATTATTTGGATATTTAAAAATAGATAATTGGATCACAAAGGGCTTTTTGTTAGTTTTGATAGTAATGATTGTATCCTTACTATATTCTATTATAAAGGCTTTAACTGAAGATGATGTAGAGATATAAAGTATATTGTGGAAGAACTATATGTAAAACATGACATGAAATTTGAAAAAATGAGTTATAAGGCACGTGCATATAGTATTGGGCATTGAAATGTATAAAGCTTATGAGTAAATAACTTAGATGATAGATATATGTCAAACAATTCAATTATATTTCTTCAGTTGCAAATTTAATAAGTAAAGAAAGAAGGTTTGTTATATGAAATGTGAAAAATGTGGAACAGATTTTAAAGAAGGTATTTTTTGTCCTAATTGTGGAACAAAATATAATAACAACATAGATTATATGAAAAATAATGAGAATAATAATTCTAGTAACCGGAAAGAAAAATTATATCAAAGAACGTGGTTTATATGGTTAATGTTGATATTTATTTTTCCAATAGGATTGTATCTAATGTGGAAATATAAAAAAAGGTGGAAAACATTTGTTAAAATCATCATAACAGTGATAGTGCTTTTCTTTGCTTGGTGTATGTTATTACCTACAGAAAATGAGGATAAGAGTAACAGTAATCAAAGCAATGAGACAGAATCTAAGGAAAAAGAATTAGAAACAAAATTAAGTGATACTGTTACAGAAGATTACCTGCCTGGAACATATGTAGCCGATAATGGACAAATCTTTGGAATTGATGTAGCGGATACAGATATTTTTAATCTCAATGCAAAATTGGCAGATGCATTTGGTGGTTGTACTTTTTCTGGCTGTTCAGTAATTTTTCCAGATAGTACGTGGCTTGAAGAGTATGGAATCATTGATGTAGCAGACAAAACCATATCAATATCGGAGAATTTAGTATACAAATATAAAATAAAAAAAGATAAGTTAACACTTACAACACCGAATAATGAAAAAATAGTTTTAAAGAAAGTATCTGATGAATATAACCCAAATGAACTATATGATACAAGTGATGTTGGAGTAGATGATATAATAGGAAATTACTATTGTGGAGATAGTTCAAACTCATTTATTCAGGTTAATAAAAAGGATGATAAAACAGTTAATGTATATTACATAGATTTAAGGGCATTAGAACCGAGCTATAGAGTTGTGGCATGGGCAGAAGATGTTCCTGTTAGTGAATTTTATAAAAATAAATATGTTGCATTGATGGGAAATAGCTATGGAAATGTTTATGCATGCCAATTTTCAGATCGTTTTAAGCTTGGTATAGTAGGGGATTATAATGCCTATTCAAAAAATGAAGTTGACACAGATATTGACGAACTCTTGGATTACTCGAAGAAAATATATACAGATGTGCCTTATAAGTATTCTGAATTTGCTGATAAAATAGTTGTATTAACAAGCGATGATGGTAAAGAAGACATAGTGTTTAATAAATCTTGGTATAATAAATATTCAAGTTTTACAGGAGATGCTGAAATAGATGTTAAAAGCGATAGTGATGGTAAGTGTGACGTTTATATTAACAATATAAAAAATTGTTCATTTAAAGACTCAGATTGTGAGTATATTGTTGGAACTTCGACTTGTATTAAATATAACTGTGATAATGGGACAAGTTTGTATTATTATCCCAATCTGAATGAAGATAATCCATACAGTGTTCCAAGACCCGCAATATCTATTAATAATCAACAGTATACATACAATTCTGGGGAATCGAGTAGTGCAGACGAAGAAAATAGTTTTGATGTTCAAATCTTTAGACGACAAACAGGCCCCCTTTGCACTTTAGAGATTAGTAAAAGCGATTATCAGGGGGCTAATATTTCATTGTATATTGGTAAAAATGACAGTCAATCATATAGAAGACTAGAAAATATCCATGTTAATTGGATAGGGAACAACAATGATGTAGGAAATTATTTTAATACAGAGACTTATTATGGATTAGACCTGCGTCAGGAATCGTACGGATATTCTATTACAGAGTTTGGCGATGAAAATAACGAATTGTCATTTGCAGGAACGTATGTATCTGTAGATAGTAGTGACGATTTGAAAACTTCGGATGAAATATTCCCAAATGATGCAGTAAATCTTCTTGATGAAGCTACAGTTGCAGACTATGCAGGACAAAATGATTTTTATGAATTAGCTATAAATGAAATATATGCTCGACATGGCAGAAAATTTAATGATAAAAAGTTACAAAATTATTTTGAGGCTTGTTCATGGTATAATGGTATAATAGAACCAGATGAATTTGATGAATCTGTATTGAGCTCTGTAGAAAAGCAAAATTTACAACTTTTAGCGGGATATAGAGAAGAATAGAATATATATAAAGAACGAAAGCGCTTACAGAGAGAAATCTTTGTAAGCTCTTTATATTATTTGAGGTGAGAAAATGGAAAGAGTATTTTGATATGTTAGAGTAAGCTCTACAGATCAATATCTCAACAACAAAGGATATCTTTTAAAAAGCCTATGAATATAAAAAATAATCTTGACATCCAAACCGCAAAGGTTTACTATAGTTAGCGTAAGCTAATTAAATAATTATTCTTCAGGGCAGGGTGCAATTCCCTACCGGTGGTATAGCCCACGAGCCGCAAGGCACGATTCGGTGAGATTCCGAGGCCGACAGTAAAGTCTGGATGAAAGAAGAAGTGAATATGATATATGCAGAGTATAGATAGCTGGGTTTTAGATTCAGTTTCAGATATAGATACAGCACATATCATAGTTATAAAAGATATTTACTCTGGAGTGTTTTGATACATTCCAGATTTTTTTATCTCAAAATATCTTTTGACACTCATATCATGAAATGCAGCTAGTGCATATTTTTTTGAGATTATGATATTTGAAATCATGATATTTGAAATTACTAGGCCCTGAACATTAATAGTTTGGGGCTTTTTTAGTGGGCATATAAAGAATATGCAGAAAGGAACTCAAATGACTGATGAACAATATATGAGAAGGGCGATTGAGCTTGCAAAACGCGGCATGGGATATACCTCGCCAAACCCGATGGTCGGAGCTGTGATTGTAAAGGACGGCAGAATAATCGGAGAGGGCTGGCATGAGAGATACGGAGAGCTGCACGCGGAAAGAAATGCGTTAAAGCATTGCAAGGAATCGCCACAGGGAGCGGAAATGTATGTGACTCTCGAGCCATGCTGTCATCATGGCAAGCAGCCGCCATGTGTGGAGGCATTGATAGAAGCCGGTATAAAAAGAGTATATGTGGGCTCGGATGACCCGAATCCGCTTGTCGCCGGGGGCGGTATCAAAATCCTTAAAGAGCATGGGATAGAGGTTGTCACGCAGGTGCTTAAAGACGAGTGCGACAGGCTGAACGATGTATTCTTTTACTTTATACAGACCAGGCGGCCATACGTCGCTATGAAATATGCCATGACGATGGATGGAAAGATAGCCACATATTCAGGGCTTTCAAAGTGGATAACAGGAGAAAAAGCGAGGGAACATGTGCAAAACCTGCGCCACAGATATAAAGCCATAATGGCAGGAATAGGGACCGTGCTTGCAGACGATCCACTGCTTACATGCAGAATCGAGGGCGGAGTAAATCCAATCCGCATAATATGCGATACGCACCTTAAGCTTCCACTGGAATCGCAGATAGTAAATACTGCAAAGGAAGTGCCGACGATTGTTGCAGTCAGTGAGCGATATCATGAAACCGCACAGTCAGAAGCCTTACCTGATACTGAAAAAGATAGTATAGAAGAAAACAATGATTATCAAAAAAACAGAAAAATAACACGGCTTGAAGAAAACGGAATAGAAATTCTGTATGTAGCTGAAAAAAACGGTCATATTGATTTAAATGACCTCATGCAAAAGCTCGGCGAAAGAAGCATAGACAGTATTTTGCTTGAGGGAGGCGGAATACTCAACTGGTCAGCCCTTAAGAGCGGGATTGTGAATAAGGTATACGCTTACATTGCACCAAAGCTTTTCGGAGGGGCGGATGCAAAAACTCCGATAGAGGGAATGGGAACCGACTCACCGTCACATGCCGTGATGCTTGGAAACAGTAAGGTGACAAAGCTTGGTGATGATTTCCTTATCGAGTGTGATGTTGTGTAATTGATGTAATTGTTACTGTTTCGCCTTGGTGAGACCGGAAACAATTGTAAACAATTTACCATGTAAATTATGCAAATGAGTGTGAGGAAAATATAGAAAAAGAAAGGCGATACACAATGTTCACAGGAATAGTTGAAGAAGTTGGAACAATAGATACAATTTCACGTGGAGCAAACTCAGCAGTACTTAAAATCAGAGCTGAAAAAGTGCTAGCTGGAACAAAGGTCGGAGACAGCATAGCGGTAAACGGTATCTGCCTCACGGTCACAAGGCTCATGCCACATGCGTTTACAGCGGATGTCATGCACGAGACGCTAAACCGTTCATCGCTTGCAAATGCGATGAGAGGAGCACATGTCAATTTGGAGCGTGCGATGGCAGCAGATGGCAGATTCGGCGGGCACATCGTGTCGGGACATGTTGACGGAACAGGCAGGATTGTGGAGGTCAAAAAGGATGACAATGCCATCTGGTATACAATACAGGCCACACCACAGCTCATGCGCTATATAGTCGAGAAGGGCTCCGTCACAATCGATGGAATAAGCCTCACAGTCGCAAAGGTGGCAGAGGATAATTTCTCGATATCAGCGATACCGCACACGGTAAGCCAGACTGTGCTAAAGGACAGAAAAGTGGGAGCTGTCGTAAATCTGGAAACAGATATCATAGGAAAATATGTTGAGAAGCTGTTGTTTAAAGGGCAGTCGGAAGGAATAACAGAAGAAATGACAGGAGCACAGACAATTAAGGAAAATGCACCACATAAATCCGGCGAAAATAAAAAACAACCGGTTGGAATAACAAGAGATTTCCTGGCAAAATACGGCTTTTAACATAAAAGCACGGGTATCGTACGGTTTTGCAAATGTGCGTGGGCTGAATGGTTAAAAAATTACCTGAATCCGTGAAGTTCCATTTTTATAAAAATAAGCCTATAAGTGTAGTTATATTTTATAGGCTGCACACTAATTACAATCAATCATATAGGTCAAAAGGGCACACCACCCCCCCTTGAATTTC
>Ga0256404_1000215_pt1 | contig 145530 bp, 147 predicted proteins | sample RumenRJG_01DNA_FD_185990 | JGI IMG/M metagenome (GOLD analysis project Ga0256404, IMG submission 185990) | Bovine rumen microbial communities from Lethbridge, Alberta, Canada - RJG_01 | ecosystem: Host-associated > Mammals > Digestive system > Stomach > Rumen | place: Canada: Alberta...
CGAGGCCAACAAAAGCACTTAAAAACAAGCAAAACAGGCATACCAAAATCGAAAAATGCGGTTCCGGTATGCTTTTTCGAGAAATAATCCCAAGGATATCGTGAAGAACCGAAAAAAGTTGTCAAAAAAGTGGAAAAACGCCCAAATGCAACTTTTCATGCAACAATTATCGAAAAATAGTTGTCTCTAAAGTGAAATGGCCGGGCACTTTCTGGATTCTACAAGAGACTGGTTGATCCTTGGATTTAATCGCCCATTCCGCTTAAGAACTCCAGTTTAAGAACTCAATGAGCCAGGAGAAGAGAAGGAAGATTACACGGGAAGCAAAGAGACCGCCTGCGACGATGCCGATGATAATGAACAGCCTCTTTAATGATTTCGGCCATGTGCCTGCCACAACGCCGGTCTGTCCGTTGAGAATAACCTGATAGATCGCATTGTTGTATTTAAATGAGGTTACCCAGACAGGAGCCAGAACGTACTTGGCACGGATATTGTATGCTTCAGGCTGCATCTCGATCCAGTCAACACAATCTGCTGTTTCCATTTTCATGATGCGGTTCCTGACCATGCCATAGATCTTTCCTCCGGCATTCTGCCAGGCTGTCTGACCATCGACGGAGTAGCTTTCAGACCAGAAACCTGCAAGGAGATTCGGATCATATTTCTTCATGTAGTCGAAGTTGAATACAGAGATGCTTTTCCAGAAGGCATCCTTTTCGAGACGGCTTGAAGCTACCAGGGTAAGATTCTTTACCGGCAGATCACAATGACCGGAACCCTTATGATATACGGTACGTCTGTCATCTCCGGAACCATATGTTCTTCCGAATCTTCCCTTGTAATCAGCACGGGTATCGCAGTCGAAAACCCAGTAAGGAACATAAACGCCGACGAGATCTGTTGCCTTTGCATTTTTCATGAGATCCATTGGAGCAAATCTTCTTTTTGAGATCCATTCCTGGAAGATCCTTTGTGCGCGTTCTTTATCTACCTGAAAGGGGATAACACCGGTAGGCTCCAATAATCCCATATCATTGTTGGATACTGTGATGGAATTCGATCCGCAGAAAGGGCAAAGACCGGAGATGGATCTCTGGTCAGCCGTAAAATGTCCGCCGCAAGTGCCGCACACGATGAGCTTGATCGATGAATCCGTCAGGCGGTGTGCAGAATTGTTTATGAAATCGTCGAATGTGTAACCGGTACCCGGTTCTGCAGGAGCCGAGTTCAGCTGAACGGTGTTTCCGCAGAAATTGCAGACAAGACCGCCGGTCTTCGGATCAAATGTGAGTGTCGCTCCGCAGGAAGGACATTTATTGTCTGAGGAGGAAGTCTGATTAATTACAGGAACATTCATCACAGGTGCTGCAGGTCCCTGGGGAGCAGTGCCTATAGCTTGTCCGACATTGTTGTTGTAGACGGGCGCGTTGCCCATCTTTACACACATTTCCTCATATCTTTCCTGTTCTGATAAATTTGCAAATCTCTTGCGGTCTGATATGCCCATTTTCCTTACTCCTTAACCATCATAAAACCCTATTCCATGAAGCGCATATTTGCACTCCACGAATATTGTATCAAAAATGCAGACGGTTAAAAATATTTAAGGGGTATGGCAGTTATGAGAGGTGAGTACCGGTTTACCGGCACTCCGGGAAGCGTTCAACTTCTCCAGCGCATTCCTGATATGAAGAACGCTTCCCTTTTGCCACCTGAAGTATAGCCCAAAGACCTTTCTGAATTGTGGGAAGGGTGGGTGATAGTTGCGTGAAAGGTGTGTGAAAAAAGAGTCAAAGATCCGAACTCCTTGTGCTTGACGTGCTTTGATTCCTGCTGTATCATCACGGCAGAAATCTTAAAGACGGAGGAACACCAATGAGAAAGACGATCTGCTGATAGTTTAATAACTGCCTCGCGGATAAGTCTGTTTTTGTGTGTTCATTTATATTGCAATTTTATAAGCCGCGGCCGCTCCTATGTGTCTGCGGCTTTTGATTTATCCGGCGGAGGATTTTTCGGTAAGGAGAATCACAATGCCAATAATTACGATCAACAACTTAACATTCGGATATGACGGTTCAGAGAAGACCTTATTTGACGACATCACCATCACTTTAGACACTTCATGGAAGCTTGCTCTTGCCGGCAGGAACGGCAGGGGAAAGACCACGTTCTTCAGGCTCCTCAGAGGCGAACTGCCATACAGCGGCACCATAACAGGTGTACCGGAGACTGTTCTTTTCCCTATGTCTGAACTGCCCGAAAATGAGGACTGGCGCGTCCGTAAAGAACTCAACTTAATGGGTGCCGATCCGGACATCATGTGGCGCCCTATGGAGACTTTGTCAGGCGGAGAGAGGACCAAGCTGATGCTCGCAAACCTCTTTGCTTCAGATGGTATCTATCCTCTGATCGACGAGCCTACTAACCATCTGGACAGGAAGGGAAGAGAGGCTGTCGCTGATTACCTCGCTTCAAAAGACGGCTTCATTCTGATATCACACGACCGTGCATTTCTCGACCGCTGCACCGACCACACCCTGGTCATCACAAAGACAGGCTTTGAACTTGTCGGTGCTTCATATTCCGTGTGGTGGGAGAACAATGAACAGCGTATGGAGAGTGAACGTGCCAGGAATGACCAGCTCAAAAAAGAGATGAGTTCCATCGATGCAGCCATGAAGAAGAATGCCAAATGGTCTTCAAAGGCTGAGGGCTACAAGAACCGCTCCAAGGCACCTTCAAAGGTGGCAGAAGATCATTTCAGAAGAGCTTATGAGGCCGAAAAAGCACGCAAGCTGATGTCTGCCGCAAAGAATCTGGAGAGAAGGAACGAGCGCAAACTTGAAGAAAAGCAGAGCCTTCTGAAAGATCTGGAACGTACAGAGACATTGAAGATCACAGGTACCGAGCACCATAACCGTACCCCCGTTATCCTGAAGAACATGACTCTCATGCGCTATGGTGATCCTGTCGTGGAAGGCTTTGATCTTACGGTCGAACGCGGAATGAAGATATCCCTTCAGGGCAGGAACGGATGCGGAAAGAGCACACTGATCAAGTATCTGGCAGGACTTGGAGAAGAAGAGGGGATCACTGCTTCAGGTGACATCTATATAGCACCGGGTCTTAAGATCTCTTATGTCGGTCAGGACACTTCATCTCTTTGCGGTACACTCTACGAAATAGCCGGTGAACGCGGATGCGATAAGACGGTATTCTCGACGATCTTGATCAAGATGGGATTTACAAAGGAGATGCTCTACCGTGACGTGTCTGCCCTGTCGCTGGGTCAGAAGAAATTCGTCATGATAGCACTATCTTTGTGCGAGCATGCCGACCTCTATCTGTGGGATGAGCCTCTTAACTACATCGATGTCTATATGCGCGCTGAGATCGAGCGTCTGGTCAGGGAGAATAATGTAACGATGCTTTTCGTCGAGCATGACAGGTCATTCGCGGAGGCTGTGGCAGATATGGAAGTCAACATGTGACGGAGTTGACCGGATAACTGTCCTGATAACGGGCAATATGTCCATTATTAGGCATTCTATCTTATGTTAAAATAAGTAAAAACATACGGGGAGTTTATATCATGAAACTCAAATCCAATTTTATTACTCATAATTCATCAGACGAGTCCTATCTCGTTCCCACGACCAATGCTGAATTCTCAGGCATGGTAAGAGGCAACAAGACGATGGGTGCGATAATCGATCTTCTTAAGGAAGAGACGACCGAAGAAGAGGTTGTTAAGGCCATGCGTGAGAGATTCGATGCTCCGGAAGGCGCTATCGAGAAAGACGTTAAGCGCGTAATTGAAGAACTTAACAAAATCGGCGCTCTCGAATGATGACCGGCAGGTACAGATTCGCGGATAAGATCGTTGAAGTGCATTCTCTTTTCGAGCAGGTGCACCTTTATTGTAAGGACTATCAGACGGATGGTCCTTATGATTTTGCAGTTGAGATCACAGAGGATGATATCGGATATGAGAGGGCGAGGGCTGAGCAAGGCAATAACTCGGATGCATATCTCGAAGAACTCGCAGTATACCGCAAGATCTCAGAGAAGATGCCTGAATTCGACACTATTCTTTTCCACGGATCAGCCATAGCAGTCGACGGCAAAGCATACCTGTTCACTGCACCTTCCGGCACAGGCAAATCAACGCATACAGCACTCTGGAGGAAGCTCCTTGGCGATAAAGCTGTCATGGTCAACGATGACAAACCTCTGATCAGGATCGGCGATGAGGTTACGATATTCGGCACACCTTATGCCGGCAAGCACAGACTCTCCACGGACATTGCCGTGCCGCTTAAAGCCATCTGCATCCTTGAGCGTTCTTCTGACAACCATATCGAAAAGATCACCAGGGCGGAAGCGTATCCTGCGATAATGCAGCAGGTGTACCGCCCGAATGATATATCCGCACTTCAAAAGACACTTGAACTTATCGACAGGATGAGCAGCCGGATAGAATTCTACAGGCTGGGATGCAACATGGACATCTCCGCTGCCAAAGTCTCTTATGAATTCATGAGCAGGTGATCCTGATGGCGAGTTTTGAAGAAGAGCTCGAGAGGAGCGGCAAACTCATATACAGGAATGCGGGCGTCAGCATGCGTCCTCTGATTAAGCAGAACAGGGATATCCTGATCATCACAAAGCCTGAAGGCAGACTTAAGAAATACGATATCCCGCTCTATAAGCGCGGCGGCAATCAGTACGTTCTGCACCGCATTGTTAAGGTGCGCGACAACGATTATGTGATCCTTGGTGATAACTGCCTTAGAAAAGAATATGGAATAACAGATGACCAGATAATCGGCGTTCTGACTTCGCTCGTCAGGAAGGGAAAAGAAGTTAACTTCAACGGATTCGGATACAGGTTCTATACCAGATTCTGGTATGCCGTATATCCCGTTCGTGTTATATTTATGGAAGCCAGGATCGTGGCAGGAAAGATCAAGAGAAAACTTACGGGAAAATGCAAAACAGCGCAGTAAAGTGGCTATATAAAGTCCCAGGCGGCAAGAAGGCATACATCCTTCTTCTTACGGCCGTTCAGTGCCTTATCGGTGCGAGCGGTGTTCTCTATGCGCTGTTCTTAAGAGGCATCGTCGACAGTGCAGTCGCGAAGAACAAAGACGGCTTCATCCTCAATGTGATATTCATAATCTCGCTCGTGCTGTTCCAGTTGATCCTTAATGCGATCTCCCGCTGGCTTTCAGAGTTGTCCCGTGCGACATTTGAGAACCTTTTCAAGGAACGTCTGATGCACAACATCCTTCGAAAAGATTACGGCCGCGTGAGCGCGATACACTCCGGCGAGTGGCTTAACAGGCTCACGAATGACACCACGCTCATCGCAAACAACTACACAGAGATAATCCCGGGATTTGCCGGCATGGCAGTGAAGATGATATCGGCACTTGTCATGATCACCGTGCTCGATCTGCGTTTTGCTCTGATAATAATTCCTTTAGGTATACTTCTTGCTCTTCTGACATTTGCCTTCAGAAAGAACATGAAAAAGCTCCACAAGAAAGTTCAGGAAAAGGACGGAGCTGTAAGGATCTTCATGCAGGAGAGGATATCAAGCCTTATGGTCATCCGTTCCTTTGCAGCGGAAGACATGACGGAAGAAGAGGCCCACCGGAAGACCGGCGAACACAAGAAGGCCCGCCTTAAGAGAATGCGCTTTTCCAATATCTGTAACTTCGGATTCGGAGGTGCCATGAACGGCATGTATATCTTCGGCATCATCTATTGCGGTTACGGGATACTTACAGGTTCGATCACATATGGAACCCTGACTGCGATCACACAGCTGATCACACAGATACAGTCACCTTTCGCGAATATCACTGGATACCTTCCGCGTTGGTACCAGATGCTGGCAAGCGCTGAACGTCTCATGGAGATCGAGAGTTTTGACGATGACATAGTAGGAGATGCCAGGACGCTTGACGAGGTTAATGATTTCTACCGCAACTCCTTCAAGAGCATTGGGCTTAAGGATATCTCCTACACATATTATCCGGCGTCAGACAAGGTTAACGGTGTAAGTAAAGACAATATGCCCGTTGCCGTAAACGGGATCAATCTTGAGATAGGAAAGGGCGAATATGCTGCATTCACCGGTCACAGCGGCTGCGGCAAATCTACCGCGCTTATGCTTCTCATGGGTATCTACAAGCCTGATAAAGGTCAGTGTTACATACGTGATTCCGCCGGCGTGGAGAAGAAACTCGATTCGTCCTGGAACAGACTTTTCGCATATGTGCCGCAGGGCAATAAGCTCATGAGCGGCACTGTCCGTGATATCGTAAGCTTCGCGGATAAGGCTCATTCATCTGATGAGGAGCGCATCAATTCAGCTCTTAAGATAGCTTGTGCAGATGGATTCATCAACGAACTCGATAACGGTATAGACACTGTTCTTGGTGAGCGCGGAACTGGCCTTTCTGAAGGTCAGATGCAGCGCATAGCGATAGCACGTGCGGTCTTCTCAGGCTCACCGGTACTGCTTCTTGATGAAGCCACCAGTGCGCTTGATGATGTTACCGAGAAAAAAGTCCTTGAGAATCTCCGTTCACTTACCGATAAGACAGTCATAATAGTAACGCACCGTCCGGCAGCGCTTGAGATCTGTGATAAGGTGATCGGATTCTGATCAGTCGGCAGGGATGAAAGGCAGCTCGATAACGCCTTCGTCATCGTCTGCTGTTGTACTTGAAGCTGATGTGATGCTTGTCTCAGAAGATGAAGATGTACTCTTGGTAGCTGATGTAGGCTTGGTTGTCGGCTTCGTTGTGGCTTTTGCAGTAGCCTTAGTGGTAGCCTTTGTCTCATCGTCGTTTCCACCATCATCGACATCGGGTAATGAAGGTGCAGTTACATCGGCGGCTGTTGTGGTGGTCTCTTCTTCTGTGGTGGATGTAGCAGCTTCCGTGCTGCTCTCAGATGTGGTTGCAGCAGTTGTATCTGAAGATGATGAGGTTGTATTTGACGGTAAGAGTTCCGGCTCCTTGCTGCATGACCTGACGCCGATCACTACTCCTACGATGATGACCAGAAGCACAAGTACGCCCGCTAATATAATGATTGTCTGTTTCTTTTCCATATGATTAAACCCTTTTTCCTTCTCTTTGTTTTTGGTATTTTATCACACGATAGCAACACTGCCGTTAATGCGATGATACAAACTTATGACAGAATCAGAACGCCGGATCTCTGCCGGGCGGTCTCAAAGCCCTTTATTTGTTTGTTTCAAATTATTTAATAAAGCGGTGATGAGTGTGTAACATGCCCTCCCTTATAATGAAGATGATAAAGTCGATAAAATGTCTATATAAGATCAGGGAGAGGTCATGAACACATACTACAGCATCAGGTTCATATATGCGGGCATCTTTGTTCTTCTGATACTCACATTGTTGATGTGTGCGCTGAATGCCAAGCGTCATTACAAGGCGCTGGGTCAGGCAGTGTTCTGGCTTGATCTGGCTTTTATTCCGCCTATCCTCGGAAACGCTATTATTGTAGTTGCCCGTAATAAAATGATGGCTCTCGTCGGAAACTATATCTACTTTGTAGGTATGGACTTTGTTGTCTATGAGCTGATGAAATTCACGGAAGCTTACTGCAAAGGTAATGGAAGGGAAAGAAAAGCACCTGCCTGGGTACAGTATCTTCTTGTTGCCGATGCACTGCAGCTTTTGATCAACCCTATCACGGGACATGCATTTGATATTGAGTGGACAGTTTACCAGAATCAGGTCTTTTACGTATTAAAGCCCCTTGTAGGACAGGCATTCCACAGAATCGTCGACTACGGAATCTTCCTTCTGGTCATCATAGGTTTTTCTGTTGCTACGATCAGAGCGTCCAGGATTTACAGAGAGCGTTACTCGATCATCCTTGTTGCAATGGGTATCGTGTCCGGATGGGAAACCTACTACATCATCTCCAACAGCCCTATCGACCGTTCCATGATCGGCTTTGGTATCTTGGGAGTTCTTGTTTACTATTTTGCCATCCATTACAGACCGTTGAAGCTCCTGGACAGAATGCTTTCAGGTATTGTATCCAATGGTAAAGATGCATGTTTTATATTCACACCGAGAGGACGCTGTGTCTGGGTCAATAATGCGGCCGGGATACTGGTAGGCGTAAGTGAAGAGAACTGTGACAAAGCACCTGAGTATCTTGAATATCTTTTTAACATCAATCTTCACAGAGGCAACTGGTCAGAGCAGCATACGACCGGTGCCGGAGACAGTGTTAAGTACTATAACTTTGAGAATCGTGACGTTGTCAACGAAAAGGGCAGGATCACAGGTTATTATCTGATGGTCAAGGATGTTACCGAAGAGCAGCTCAGGATCAGAAAAGATCTGTATGAAGCTACCCACGACAGACTTACAGGTCTTTATACAAAGGACCAGCTTTTCAAGATTATCAAGCAGAACATCGATATTCATAAGGATATCGACTACATGGCGCTCTATATCAATATCAAGAGCTTTAAGCTCGTTAATGATATTTTCGGAAATGAATTCGGCGACTACGGAATCAAGTGCTTTACAGATAAGATGAAAGAACTCTTCTCCAGAAAGTGCGTTTACGGACGACTCAGCGGAGCTAACTTCGGAATCCTTATGCCGAAGGAGGAATATGATTCCAAGAAGATCGAGGATGCGCTTTGCCATGTAACCATCGAAAAGGATACTGCCAAGTATCCGATGCAGGTCCAGATCGGTGTAAGCGAAGTCGACAGAAGCGATTCAGATGTCAATGTTATCTTCTCTAATGCACGTCTTGCTCTGTCCTCGATCGAAAATGATGACTCCAAGTACATCGCTTTCTATGACGATGAGCTCCGTGCCGAGATCCTTTGGAATCAGGAGATCGCTGCCCAGCTTGCTGATGCGATCGAGAATCAGGATATCAGACCTTATCTCCAGCCTATTGCTGACAATGAGGGAAATATCGTAGGATGCGAGGCGCTTGTCCGCTGGATCCACAAGGAACATGGTTTCCTCGCGCCTTTCAAGTTCATTCCTTCTCTTGAGAGGAACGGCATGATCGCAGAAGTCGATAAGTATATGTGGCGCTGTGCCTGCGAGATCCTTTCCAGATGGAAGGCACGTGGATGGGACCTTTTCATATCAGTAAACATCTCGCCCAAGGATTTCTACTATCTTGATGTACCGAGGTATATCCATGATCTCGTTGAAGAACATGGCGTGGATCCTAAGCATCTTCGTGTGGAGATCACCGAGACGGTCATGGTCAACGATTCCGATAAGATCGTTGCCATCATGGATGAGTTCAGAGATTACGGATTCATCGTGGAGATGGACGACTTCGGAAGCGGTTATTCCTCACTCAACATGCTTAAGAACATTCCTGTTGATGTTCTCAAGATCGATATGAACTTCCTCGGCAAATCCGATGATATTCAGAAGGCAGATACCATCGTAAAGAATGTCATCAATCTCTCATTGGATCTCGGTATGACTTCCCTTACAGAAGGTGTCGAGACACGTGACCAGTACGATTTCCTGGTAGCAAAGGGATGCAAGCTCTTCCAGGGTTATTACTTCTCGAAGCCCATCCCGGTCGATGAATTCGAAGACCTGATCATGTCAAAGGATGAACTGATAATCACATAACCTGACTTAACGGTTATAGGTAAGATGCAACTAAAATACGGCATTGGATAAGGCTCTCCGCCAAATCCGCTGCCGTATTTTTTAGTGTTGCGAATCGCACGATTGGAGCAGGACAATTTATATGGGGGAAGGGGGAGATGGGAAAAGTCCCGCTCCTGTGCTTCATATCCTTTGACATGCGGCGCTTAAGCCGGCAGGCCTGGTCGGATCGAAAAAACCTCAGCCGTTTGTGCTATCGCTATATGGGATCCAAGTCTTCAGATCAACAGTGAAGACTTGTGATATGTGAGATAATTACGGGCATTACCTTGGTGTCTGTACAGAGCTTCGGAACACCTGCGAAGAAGTCCTTTACCTTCTCGAAAACGTCGTTATAGACTTTGCCCATTGTCACTGCCTGTTCAGTTGTAAAGCTTGTGCTCTGGATCAAAGGATCGTTTGCATATAAGATCCTGGGGCTGATAGCGGTACTTCCTCCGCTTATCTGTTCGAGATCTTCGATCTCAAGCTTCTTAACCGGTATATTCATTGTTCTCATTTTATGTTCCCGCCTTTCGCTTGGTTGTTTGATGCGCATATTTAACCATCGCTGAAGGCGCCGAACTATGAGCAATACCGGGCTATTTTATCGTTTAAGCAACAGACCGGGATGCAGGTGTTGATTATCTGAAATAATCCTGTTTTCGAAAAGTATGCGATTGGTACTTGACAACTATATCGGCAGACGATATACTCGGGCTACGATATATCGGAAGCCGATATAAAGGAGGAATAAGGATATGCCACAGTTAGCGTTAACCGAAGCAGTCTTCTACATATTGTTGTCGCTTCAGAAACCGCTTCACGGATACGGAATAATCCAGAATGTGGAAGAACTGTCAGGAGGGCGGGTGAAGCTCGCCGCGGGTACATTATACGGAGCGCTTAATTCGCTCGTTGAGAAGGGATGGATAGATGCTCTGCCGGAGAATCCGGAAAGCCGCAAGAAAGAGTATGTGATCACCGGAAATGGTCTGACCGTGCTCAAAGAAGAACTTGCAAGGCTCTCTGAACTCGTTGATAACGGCAAGCGGATTTTGGGAGGAAACTGATATGCGCAGAGTCATTCATAAGATTTTCTGGATCTGGGAACTCGAGAAAGAAGAGGCTTGGATCAATGAGATGGCTTCACACGGATATTCTCTTGAACATGCTGGAAGACTGACTTTTGAATTCGAAGAGACAGAAGCAAACAAGTACAAGTATAAGGAACTGTTCCTTAAGGGATCTGCTTACAGTGTAGAGAACCAGAAGTATTTCAGGTTCCTTGAAGAGATGGGAATAAAGGTTGTCTGCTGGATAAACTATCCGGGCAGATGCTGGGTCTACGCAAGAGCTCTTTCAGAAGATTATCCTAACGGGATCGAACTGTATTCGGATATTGATTCCCAGATCAACTGTCTTAAGGTCACACTCGGTTATCTTATCTTCTGCGTAGCACTTATGCTTTTCGCAGCAGTTCTTAATCTGTCGATAGTAATAGCTTCCGCTTTTACGAATTCATTAGCAGTTCTTAATCTGATGTGCTCTATAGCAATGTTTGCTTTATGTACAGCGGCTGTTATTGCTTCGGTAAAGACCATTATTAAGATCAACCGCCTTAAGAAGGAACGTGCGATCCACGAATAAATGATCACAAAAACAACAACATTTAATAATAACCGCAAATATGGAGGAATAACTTATGGAAAAATTAAGTGATCAGGGCAGACTGCGCCCATGGATGGGCTTCGTGCTCTTTGGAGTATTGATGGCGTTTTTCATCCTGGTATGTGCACCTTTGCAGCAGAACCTTGGAATACCCGGACTTATAATCACGGAACTTGCATTCCTTGCAATGGCAGTTATCTACTGCCTTATAACAAGGGTGAAGATCAAGGAGGTATTTCCGGTAAAGAAGGTTAAGGTAAGAGATATCTTCGGATGCATCTTATTGATACTGGGAGCTTTCCCGGTCTCGATGATCGCAGTGGCCATTACAGGAACCATCTTCCCGCAGAGTGTATCTGAGGTAGGAGATCTGAATTCGTTCTTATATGAGAGCATGAGTTTTCCTGTCGCAGTTCTTGTAGTCGCACTATTGCCTGCAATCTGCGAGGAAGCCATCCACAGGGGTGCAATCTTAAGCAACTTCAGAAGCTTAAAGCATGACTGGGTAATCGTACTTATCATGGGTCTATTTTTCGGAATCAACCACATGTCAGTATTAAGATTCCTGACAACAATGTTCTTAGGTCTCATACTCAGCTATGTTGTTGTAAAGAAGAACAATATCCTTCTGTCGATGATCATGCACTTCACAAACAACATGATCTCTGTAACGGTAACCTATCTTGGAAAGTCTGCTGTATCTGAGGTAAGCGTTTCAAATATTGATTACTCTTCACTTCTCGGCACATACCTTATTATGGGCATCGCATCACCTTTCATCATCACATTGGGACTGATGCTCCTCTATCCCCAGGGCCACAAGAAGATCAGATTCCTCTATGCCGGAATCTTATCTGCAGTAATGCTCGTATCAGGTATTGCGATGACAGCAGTTACGGCTTCGAAAAACATGCTCGTTAACTCCACGGTCAGCTTCCAGATCGAAGAAGAAAACAAAGAAAGTGAACTTGTCACTTTCGATGTCGAGAAAGACCGCAGTGCCACGATCGTTGTTGTGGTTACAAATGCAGAAGGCGATTACAAGATAAAGATCGACGGAGACAAGGGCAGCAGCGTTATCGATGCAGAGGTTCCGGATGGAATGCTCCGTACACTGACTTATAATGTCGATCTTAAGGCAGATCATTATAAGGTAACTGTAGTTCCCGGAAGCAACTCAAAAGGTGAACATCCGGCATTCCAGATCGTGGTGCAGTAAGAATTGACTGATCAAATAGAAAAGGTTGTCTCATATTATTAGAGGCAACCTTTTTTTTGGGTTATAAAAATCTCAGATGATGTTGTATCCGTTTTCGCTCAGTACGGATAAGGCCTTCTCGAAGCTCTCCTCTTTGACGAGGATATAGTCGGTGTTGTAAGTCGATACTGCGAAAATACCGATCTTGTTGTCAGCAAGGATTGCTGAGATCTTCGACAGGATGCCGATAAGCGAGAAGTCGAGCACGCCTTCTATACGGAAGCCCTTCCAGCCGTCATCTCTCTCGAGTGTCTCAGAGGGTACATCAGAGGTCTTGCAGACAAGGGAGATCTCTTCATCTGTTCTTGCAGCGAACCAGAAATCTTTGTCAGCCACAAGGTCTGTGACGGTTTTTACTTTACATACAGTGAGCTGATAAGGTAAGCGTTTAAGGTCCATGGCGTTACTGGGGAAGATTGATATCTACGGGGCCGTTTTCCTTAACCTTCTTCCAGCTGCTCTGGAACTTGAAGGTATAGATGATCGCATATACGCCTACGAGAGCGATCCACCATCCGCTAAGTCTTCCTGTCTGGATGGTTACGACGATAACGTTAAGTGCAGCGTATGCAGTAAGAATGATGGCAGCAACTCTGCTCTGAAGGAGATGGATGAGAAGGGAACATATAACGATCAGCGCACAGTCGATGAGACCATACGGATTGTTATATACGAAAAGATTGAGCACTATTGAAATAGCTGCAATTACATAACCGATGATCGCGCAGGAGTTAATGTTCTTGCGGATAGATGTCATTTCAGGCGATTTGAGATATTCGAGTCTGGTCATATTCCCCTCCCATAATGGTTTAATTGCAAACAATTATATCAATCTTTCGTGATAAAATTGTATTTGAATTGGGGAAGGAGAAGAAAAATGCGTAAAACCGTTTTATTGATCTTTATGCTGGCGGTTCCGATATTAGCTGTCTGCACATTTATAACTGTTGCAGGCGTGTACTATGTGATAAACAGGTCCACAGATGAAGTGCCGGATACATCGTCTATATATGTCTATACTGTCGACGGCGAGTTCGGCGAGCTTAATCAGGTATACTGCAAGGGCAGCGGCGTCGTTCCCGGCGATAAGTCTTCCATGATCACTTATAAAGATATTCCTGAGATCAGCAAACTTGAGGGAGTAAAAGACCTCTATATTCTTAACGAAATAGTCTTATGGGATTTTCTGGACAACAACAGGGAAGGCGAATCGAAGGTGGTATCGATCCCTTCTGAAATCGTCAGGTATTACAGTGAATGTTCAGGCATGAGCATGTACTCAAAAGAACCTTCTGACGGTGAGTATTCCGTTTTCGAGTGCCATACAGAAGTTGTTGAAGGCAAGTATTACAAGGAAGTGGCAGCACCTTCTTCAGCAGAACCGGAATACAGTCTTTATTACAAATACGATCCGGCGACATGGGATCAGTTCGCCCAGGAAATGAAAAAACATCTTACCGAGATAGATGCAGGCGATGGAGATATAAGCATGCTTATCACAACAAGATCTGCAGATGACGGAAAAGCTCTCCAGCAGCGTCTGATGAAAGACTATCCTGCATCAAATTACGATTCAGCCGAGTTTACAGAAGCCTGGGTGAAAGCTTATAACGGAAATATCACCCGTAACATTACTGTAGCAGCAGTTATTACAGGTGTTCTGCTCATAGGAATCGAGACCGGTCTCGGACTTCTTATGAAAACACGCAAAAAAGATGCCTGATGGCTAAAAAGAGTCAGATTATTATTATCAAATAAAATGTACTTTTTCTTAAATGGTAGAACTTTTTCTGTCTGATGATATAATGTCATACGGTTTATTGAGGAAAGGTTTCTGAGGGATGATGCAAAAGCTGTTAAGTGTGGCGATTCCGAGCTATAACTCGCAGGATTACGTTGGCAGAGCTATCGAGAGTCTCCTGCCGGGTAAAGAGCAGATAGAGATCATTGTCGTGGACGACGGTTCAAGTGATGATACCTCTAAGATCGCTGAAGAATATATAGAGAAGTATCCTGACACTGTCCGTCTTATCAAGAAGGAGAACGGTGGTCATGGTGATGCTGTAATGACAGGCCTTCAGAGTGCCACTGGTCTTTACTTCCGTGTTCTTGATTCAGACGACTGGGTCGATGAAGCATCTTTGAAAAAGCTCCTCAAAGTCCTTGAGACAATGCGCGATCCTGCCAAGGCCGCAGATCTTGTCATTACCAACTACGTATATGAGAAGGTCAATCAGGGCAAGAGATGTCCCATCAACTACCGCAAGACGCTTCCTGCCGGAAGACTTTTCGGATGGGATGAAGTAGGCAAGTGGGCTACAGGCTCATATATCCTTATGCACTCTGCTACTTACCGCACCGAGCTTGCAAGGAACAGCGGCATGAAGCTTCCCAAGCATACATTCTATGTAGACCATCTTTACGTCTGCTACCCGATGATGAAGGTAGAGAAGATGTATTACCTTGATGTCGATCTTTACCGCTATTTTATCGGCCGTGAAGACCAGTCCGTAAATGAGAAGGTCATGCTCAGCCGTATGGACCAGCAGCTTAAGGTCAACCGCCTTATGCTCTATGAACTTGATACGGATTCCTTGCAGAATAAGGCTCAGCGTGAATATCTTTACTACTACACAGAGATCGTCACTCTTGCGACTGTCTCATTCCTGCTCCGTCTCCACACCAAAGAGGATGAACAGGTCATGCAGTCTTTCCTGGATGAGATCGCCGAAAAGCGTCCCGTCTACTATAAATGGATAACCCAAAAGCCTTTCACAAAGCACATGATCGGCCCCGTCCGCAACTGGCCTCACTGGATCAGCTATCCCTTGCACCGCTTAGGTTATCAGATAGCAAGAAAGCTTTTCGGATTCAACTGATCACTTTTCCTTACGCTTAATCGAGAGCAGCACGAGTCCCAGACCGCTTGTTATAAGCGGCAGTACGAAGCTGACAAAACGCGACAGGAGCATAACGCTTCCTGACAAAGCTTCAGGGATGAGATCCGCATAGAACAGTGTATAACCATATTCCGTAACGCCTGCAGCTCCCGGGAGCGGAAGTGAAGATACGGAGATAAAGAGCGAAGACTGTGTGCGGAGCACGGTAAACCAGTCAAGGCTGCTGCATCCTATAGCACGTGCACAGAAGAATGTGACCGAGTGGAAAAGAATGATCTGCACCAGTGAAGTCAGGAGCATTTTCACGAATACGATCTTATTCTTCTTAAGAAGAGAAGCAGCCTTTCTGTAAGCTGCAAAAGAGCGAAGGAACTTAAACTTCTCGCCCGGCTTAATGCCTCTTAACTTCAGGAACCAGAGACCGATCCCTATGAAGAAACCGGATATCTTTCTCGTGAAGAGAACGCATATAAGGAATGCGATGATCGCGAGATTCAGTGCAAATCCAATCGGAAAGACATATGCAAATTTGCCCTGGAGCTTGAATACTTCACCGCGCGAAAAGATAACCCCTACAACGCCTAAGAATACAGCTGAACACTGGAAACTTAAGAGCGCGCACAGAAGCGTAAATGTACTGTGTGACACCTTCAGCTTATCCTTTGCCATGAAGTAGAGCTGGCCGGGCTGGCCACCTGTTGAAGATGGTGTAATCGAGCTGAAGAAGAATCCGGCGAAAGAATACTTCATCATCTGAGCGAAGCTTATCTTGTAGCCGTCGAGCTTCAGGCATCTGCTGATGTTGATGCCGTCTGCTACAGCATATATGGCCATTGCCATGATGGCTAAGAGCACCCACCAGATATTCGCACTTTTGAGAGTGCCAATGATATCCTGACCTTTAAGTTCTTTATGGATAACAAATAGAGTCGCTCCGCCAAGAACCAGCAGAAACAACGCACCAAGCCAAAGCGACTTTTTCTTTAAAAGATCCATCTGATCTGTAATCCATCCCAACTAATATATGCTCAGATAGGTTATTTTAGGTGTTTTTAGGTAATAATTCAATCTTTCAGACCGATATGCACATGCTTTCATTCAAAGTTCATCAGCCTCACCTGCCGAAGTTGGTTATAATACCTTAAAGTGAAGATATGGAGATATAAACATGAAGAAAGTATTGGCATTACTGCTAACTGCAGGCATGATCCTGTCATTTGCCTCCTGCGGCAAAGAACCGGAACAGACCAAAGAGAAGAAAAAGACTGAGTCATCAACACAGTCTGAACAGACAGTGGATCAGGGCTGGGAAGGCAGCTGGAAAGCCACTGATTCTGATGAAAACTTCAAGATATACGATCTTACCGACAAGGGATTCAAGTGCGAGTTCCACCACGTCGAAGAGGGCCAGATCGAGAAATTCGATTATGAGATGGAATTCGATGACGACAATAAAATGGTTGCCTCTGAAAAAGGCAGTGCTGACGATAACGGCGGCTGGGAATACACATTCACAATGGATGGCGGCAAGATAAAGGTCACCTGGCAAAACAGCGACCAGTACTACACGAGAGTAGGATAAAGATTATAGTCCGGCCGCGGCCGGGCTTTTATTTGCGGGTGCGGGGTGGTTTTCGCGGTCCCCGTACACCTCTTGTGCCACCGCTTTTTCGCTGTGGTGATGAAATGGTGACGGAATCATCACTTTTCGTCACCATTTCGTGCATTTGGAGCCTTTGGTGACAGTTTTGGTGACGATTTTGGTGCTCCCCGTCACCATTTTGTCACCAGGGGTAATCTTGAAGCTTTTTGCCCCTCTTTTAGAACAGGTGTGCAGAAATGGTGCAGATTGGCGTCAATTTCGCACCATTTCGAGCAATCTGACCATCATTTGACGAAAATGGTGCAAGTTTGGCCTTATATCTGCACCATTTTTGCACTGGCCTGAAACAGGGGCGAAAACTGGCCTGAAAACAGGGCCATTTTTGCACCGGGGCAAATCTCGGGAAAAATCGCCAGAGCAGATCGTCCGGGGCAAATCAGGCAAGTTCGATTTCTATCAGGCTGCCGATCTTATCCTTGGGAAGAAGGTTTGTGCCCTCGCTGACAACTGCGCCGTCAACGGTGATCTTCTTTACCGCAGATGCCGAGCCGCTGTTCTTATATACGACTGTCACGGGCTTGCCGTTGAACTCGAAGCTTACGGAAGCCTTGCCTTCATCATCGAACTGCGAGGGCAGGAGCTTGGGCTCAAATACCATCGAACCGTAAGCGCCCTTGATGCCGAACATCTCTGTTAAGACCGTCAGCATGAGCCAGCTTGCCGCGCCTGTGAGGTAGTGGTAAACGCCTCTGCCCTTGGGGTCGAAGTATTCAGGGACGCCGGGATAGATCTTGCTTGAATCAAAGTCTGTGGCGTGGCGGTATAACGTGCCGAGAACTTTCCATCCTTCTTCTGCAAAGCCTCTGGAATAAAGGGCATTGCCGAACATTACTGTCATGTGGGAGAAGACAGCGCCGTTCTCTTTCTGGCCATAGGAGAAGCCGAACATACGGCCCATGTCTGTCTTTATCTCGTGGAAATCTGTATTGAGCTTGTAGCCGCCGATCGATGCGTCGTAGATGTAATTGTCAGCGGACTTCACGATCTCACGCACCTGGTCGTCTGTGGCAACGCCGGACATTATAGTGAATACTTCACCGGTAAGCATCATGGCAGGGCGGCCGTGCTTATCACCGTTCTTCTCGAGAGCATTTCCGCTGTTGTCGTAATAGCCGTTGTAGCGGGAGAATCCCTCGCTGTCAGTGAACCATTCTGTTGATCTGATGTGGGAGATTATCCAGTCAGCCTTCTTGTCGAGATCTGAGGCGAGAAGATCGATGTCATAGAACTTTTTGTTGCCCGAAAAGCCGAGTTTAACACTGTTACAATAGCCGTCTAATACGCTCTGGAGCTTATCCGCATCGTAAACACCCAGGAGTCCTTCAAGCTCTTCGCAGGCTTCGATCAGGGAGGCGCCTAAGACCTTCTTGTACTCTCTTAAGATGGATGCGAGCTTTTTGTAGTTGCCTGCGTAAGCTGCCGTGAATGCGACACTTTCGCCTTTGTCCTTGCCCATGTCGAGAGCATCATTCCAGTCGGCGCCTCTGAGCTTCATGTGGCCATGTTCGCCCACATCGAAGAAAGAAGCGAAGTTCTGGAGGAGGAGGTGCTCTAAGACGGTTCCGTCACAGCTGATGCCGGAGAGGTCAGTATCCTTGTCGAGGAGCTTTTCACCGCGCATTACCTGGCGGTCGATGAAGTAAGGAGCTTTCTCATCAAGGATCTTAAGGTCGCCTGTCTGCTTTATGTAAAGGTCCATGGTCATGAAAGGCCACATGGCGTGATCCATCCAGACACGTGTGATTCCGTTGCGGTCAGCGATGAATTCGCCGCTCCTGCTGCCGATGATGGTAGCGTTCGTGCCGTCACATCTGACGCCGCCGAAGTTATCGACTAACATGCTCCTTACATCTGAAGGATCCATGATGATCAGCGCGAGGCAGTCCTGCCAGAGGTCACGCCAGCCTCTGCCGCCCTTGCCGTAGTCGTGGTGAGGGAGGAATGAGCAGCCGTAGATCCTTCTGAGCATAGGCTGGACGCCTACCCAGTACATCCAGTTATCAAAGGCCTGATCGCCAGTGTGGAAGCTGATGTTATTCTTCTTATCCCAGTATTCTCTATTCTTTCCAAGTTCGCTCTCGAAAACATCACCTGTCAGATACTTAACAGCATTTGCCTGGAGCGCGGCCGACTCTGCCTGTATCTCTTCTTCAGTGTCGGAGGGCTTATCGATGTCGTCTATCATGAGCGCGAAAATATATTCACAAGATTCACCTGCAGCAAGAGTCTTGGAAGCGAACATGGCAGAGCCCATGGCTTCAAATCCGTCAGCGCGGTCGCCGGGCATTGATGCGGGCGAGCCGGATACAGGGAATCTCGGATTATCGAAAGCTCCGCCTTCGCCTATGAAGTCTTCAGCGACAGGGCAGAAGACAACGGGCTTTTTACCATCTGATTCAGCTGCGAAGAAACCATAGATCACTTTATTCCTTCTGTGACCGCGCTCATCGAAAGTAAGCGTCGGGTTGTTTGTAACGCCATATTCGGTTACTGTCATGCGGTTAAGCATGGAAGTAACGTTTCTGTGGTCTCTTATGTTATCTGCAGAACGTCCGTAGATGGGTGTTGCTGCAGTAGGTGTAAAGGCGACAGGTGATGAACCTGTATTAGTGATCTTTACTCTTGTGAGCTCAATCCTGTCAGGAGTCTCTACAGGCACGAAAGTCGTGACTTCAGTCTTGATTCCTGTGCCTGTTACCTCGCGCTCCACGCTCTGCCAGAGAAGGCCGCCTGTAAGGGTGACTTTGTCTTTTGAGTCAGTGAATTTCCTGGAGTGGGAAGATGCGGATGAGCCCATTGCTGAGATGAGCGTGCCGTCTTCAAGGCAGAGCCAGAAATTTCTGGTCGAACGGTTGTTGTGAAGGTTATCTGATGATACCGGCTCCAGGATGAAAGTATTTTGCGATGTCTTAAGGTCTCCGCCTGATTCGGGAGTCAGGCAGCCCATCATGCCGCTGGCAGATCCGACCGGGAAATAAAGGTAACTGTAAAGGTCGGGGTTTTCGAGAGAGAATGTGCCGTTGTTGTCGATGAATCTGTAACCGCTCATGAGGGATCTCCTTGTAATTGGCATATATATAATTATAGATAATAAATATCTCTTTTTCCTCAATCATTTCTTGTATAATTGCCTTTATGATAGAGAAGATCCTTAAGTTCAAATTCATATTCATAGCGCTCATCATTGCGGTGGCTTGCTATCTCTATGTCCGCTCTGTCGGAAATGAATATGTCTGTAAGTTCTATTTGTCTTCCGGGACAGCGCAGGATACCGCACCTGAGGTCTATATCGACGACGGTGATAAAGACTGCATTGAAGTAGTGGAGATCGATCAGAAGCCCGGAGAAGTCTACGTCAGAGTAAGATCGAATAAACCCGGTAGGGTCATAATGGGTGTTAAATATGGCGATAATTATTCGTCACTTGCAGTCCTGTTTATTCATAAGGACGGCATAATCACGGATGGAGATTACTTTGGTATCTTCACAGGAAGCGGTGTTGTTAGAGCAGGCATGATGCTGTTCTTTTTCCTGATCGTTGCAGATCTTATCTTCCAGTACCACAAGTCAGTCAGATCAAATATCTACAGCTACAACAACATCCTTCTCGTTGGTCTTATCGTATTCCTCGCGGCAAATCTTGTCATGCAGATCTTATCAGCTATTACGGTAAGGGAGATACAGCTATACACGGTTTTCTCTGACATACTTAACGTCAGCGAGTCTTTTGTGCTTTTAACTTTTCCGATTGCAATCGTTGCAGCTATCCTTACTACAGTAAGTAATATTCAGCTCCTTCGAAAAGAGGGCCGCACGTGGCGTAATACACTCGGCATCATACTCGGATTAGTCCTGTGCGTAGCATCGGTTACCCCGTTTGCCGTCTCGATGGGTCTTTCGGGTGCAAAATGGATCGATATCCACAGGTGGACAGGCACTGGCAGATTTGTCGGTATGTTCATTGAATATACGGCGGGAATCATCGCCTCATATTTTGTATGCATATTGATAGGAAGTATCGTAGTGAGTCTTAAGGCGGCGCGCCATGTTCCTGCATTCGATAAGGACTATATCATTATCCACGGCTGCCAGATCCGCAAGGACGGAACGCTCACAAAACTCCTGCAGTCGAGAACTGACCGTGCCATCGAATTTGCTTCTATGCAGAAGAAAGCGACAGGCAAGGATATCATATTCGTTCCTTCAGGCGGCAAGGGAAGTGATGAGGTGATCAGCGAAGCTGAAGCTATCGGTAACTATCTTAGAGAGCAGGGGATCCCTGAATCAGCGATCCTTCTTGAAGACAAGTCAACGACAACACTCGAGAACTTTAAGAATTCTGCAGCGCTTATCAGGGAAAGAGGTCCTGAGGATGCCAAGATCGCTTTCTCTACAACGAACTATCATGTCTTCCGTTCCGGAATGCTTGCCCGGAGTGCAGGCATAGAGGCAGAGGGTATCGGAAGCCCCACAAAAAGCTATTTCTGGGTAAATGCATTCATAAGAGAGTTCGTTGCCACCATCGTTTACGAGCGCAAAAAACACATACTGGTATTTGTGATCTTAGAACTTATTAATCTTGCAGCGGAATTGATGATCTACTTCTCGAACGTTGTCCTGTCGTACCCTGGTTAAGTTCAGCGGACGACCTGATTCTTACCGTTCTTCTTGCCCTTATAGAGATTATCGTCTGCAGCGCTGACCCATTTATCAACGGATGTTCCGGAAGTATATTCTGATACGCCTGCCGTGATCGTTACTTTGATGTGTTCACCGCCGAAAACAAAATCCTCACTGTCAATTCTCGAGCGGAGTTCCTCGATCAGGGAAATGCCCTCTTCGAGCGGTTTGAAAGTCAGGATAAGGAATTCCTCACCCCCCCAGCGTGATACCCTGCAGTCTTTGCAGACTTCCTGCATGATGCGTGCGACATTAATGAGGACATAGTCGCCTGCATTGTGGCCGTATCTGTCGTTGATCTTCTTGAAGTCATCGATGTCGATCATGGTGATGAACAACGGGTTATTCTCAGCAATCACAGACTCAAGCTTTGTCATCATGTAGTGGCGGTTGTAAAGACCTGTGAGTCTGTCTACAAGTGCCGTCTTTTTAAGCTGGTTCTCATAGTCACCTATAAGACTAAGCATAAGTCTTGAATAGAAGACCAGGAATGCGATTACTATAACTGAATTGAATGCCCAGAAGGCACCTGCAATGGCATTGTCGACATCATAGAGAGGACCGTTGAATCCGGCATATCCGGTGCAGAGAAGATAGCAGATGGCGATGATTCCGCTGACTACGAAGGCGTTGATCTTCTTCTTGCCGATCTTATCAGCCATATATTCCGTATAGAAAATGATCGGGATCATGGACAGGCAGTAGAGGTGGAATCCGATCTTATAGCCAAGGCAGAATGTGCATAAACACATATAAAGCGTGATCCAGAAGTAAACGAGTCTTACATAGATATCGAGGCGGTCTTTGAAGATCAGGATATAACCTATGACATAGACCAGCAAAGTCGGAATGCTGAACCAGATAAGGACCGGTGCTTTGCAAAGAAAGAAGAATCCGGCAAGACCTAATACCAGAAGTAATATGACGGTATTGATGATATACGTAAAACGCCTGATGCGCGTAAAGTCCAATTCCGGTCCTCCTTCACGTGAATTTTCATATTAATCATATTATCAGTATATAGACAGCGGATGTGCATAGTGTTAAGTAATCGAAAACAATTACAGATGAAACATAATTGTTTATCCGACTAAAGTTCGTTTATAATGATTAACGGCCGCGCTTTTAAAGCGGCAATATTTTCGGGAGGAATATAGAATATGAAGATCGGATGCGTAAAAGAGATCAAGAACAACGAGTTCCGTGTGGGACTTACACCTGACAACGTCAAGGCCTATGTAGCCGCCGGCCACCATGTCTACATGGAAAAGGGCGCGGGCGTCGGCTCCGGCTTTACTGATAACGAGTACATCGATGCCGGTGCATCATTGATCGACAATGCCGCTGATATCTGGGCGCTCGTCGATATGATGGTAAAAGTAAAAGAACCCCTTCCGGAGGAATATCCGCTCTTCAGAGAAGGCCTTATCCTTTATACATATCTTCACCTTGCAGCAGACAAAGAGCAAACAGATGCGCTCCTTAACGGCAAGGTAAAAGCAGTCGCATATGAGACTATCCAGGAAGCAGACGGATCGTTGCCGTGCCTTGCTCCGATGAGCCAGATCGCTGGCCGTCTCTCCATTCAGGAAGGCGCCAAGTATCTCGAAAAGAAGTTCGGCGGCGAAGGCATCCTGTTAGCAGGCGTGCCCGGTACACCTAAGGCAAACGTAGTCATCCTTGGCGGCGGAACAGTAGGCATGAATGCCTGCAAGATCGCAGTCGGCATGGGTGCTAACGTTACGATCCTTGATGTTAACCTGAAGAGACTTGAAGAACTCGACAATAGATTCGGTTCACATATCCAGACACTTGTCTCCAATGATTCCAATGTCGAGAGAGCAGTAAAGGATGCTGATCTTGTTATCGGTTCAGTACTTATTCCGGGTGGTTCCACACCTAAGCTTTTCAAGAAGAAGTATCTGCCTGAGATGAAGAACGGCGCTGTCTTTGTAGACGTTGCCATCGACCAGGGAGGATGCGGTGAATCTTCAAGAGTTACGACACACGACGATCCGATCTTCGTTGAGGACGGTGTCGTTCATTACTGCGTAGGCAATATGCCGGGTTCTGTACCGAGAACATCCACCATAGCTCTTACCAATGCCACACTCCGTTACGGTCTGCAGATTGCCCAGTCAGGACTTGAAGAAGCAGTAAAGGCCAACAAGGCTATCGCGTTAGGCGTTAACTGCTATAACGGCAAGATCGTAAATAAGAATGTATCCAAGGCTTTGGATTACGAATACACAGATCTCGCTGATCTGATAACTTAACACAGAATGAATAAGGAGGTCTCTTGAACTTAAAGAGACCTCCTTTTTGTTGTTCTTTAATACAGCGCGAAAAGAATTATCAGCCCTGTACGATGTTCAATAATTCTTTATCTCCGCCATCAACATCGCCGCTTGCTGTAATTACGTCAACGTTATCGAATGTGATTACTTCAATAACTAACTTGGAATATTCTTCTTTATTCATATCAGCATTAACCTCCCAGATAGACTTTTGCGTAATTGCCGTATGCATAAAGGGATACAGCTACGTTCTTTGTATTAGCATCGTTCTGACCCATGCAATTACCTACGTAGTCTGACAGGTAGTACTCATAACTTTTTCCGTTAAGAGTGAAGGTGATAGGGTTCAGAAGAGTACCCGGGTTGATCTTTGCCATCTCGATATAGAGGAGTTCCTTGCCTCCGACTGTCTGGGAATGGACAGAAATAGCCTGTCCTTTGTAAGAAACTCTGAGAGATGACTGAAGGCTGCTTACAGAAGAGCCTGCAGAAGGAGAGAAGTAGAGTCTTACTCTCGGTGTCGATGTAGCAACTGCTGCAGAACCATAGTATTCGATGCCGAGATTCTGACTTGCGATATTTTTGATAGCAAGGTCGGATCTGACAAGTTCACTGGCCTTCAAAGAATTCTTATAACTGTTGACAGTAGCTACTGCTTCGGTATTCAAAGTGGCTGCACTTGTTACAAGCGCGCTTGTGCGGTATCCGAAATACTTCTGTGCATCAGCACCATACTGTACCAGTGCAGCAAGAAGATCCTGAAGTTTCTTAATATTCTGGTCAGCATAATCCGTATTTGATGTTGCAAGAACGTTGATATACTCTACAACAGAATATTCGTCTGTGAGGATTACCGTGCTGCCGTCTTTAAGTTTCATGGTGATCTTATCATTCATTGCCCTTGCCGCAACAGCACAGCTTACCTCATAGCTGTCACCATTTTTAGTAAGAGTACCTGTCGCACTGTTTGCATAGGAGCCTTCACCCCAGGAGAACTCGACCGTAAGGTTCTTGTCCTTATATGAATCAGGTAGGTTGATGAAGAAATTGACAGCGATCATATCCCTGAGCGTCAAGCTGTGACCTGCAATCTTAGGCTTGTTCACTTCGCTGCCGAGGTCACCGACTACTACAGCGTGAAGCAAACTGCCATATGTGCTAGCGTAGCTATCTGCATATTGACTGTAGACGTGGAATTTGGTTTCGCCGGAAGACATGAATTCATCATCTTCGTCGTATTCAAAGTTCAAATCAAATTCCGGGGCGGCATAGCAATAGACATTTGCCAGTCCGTCACATTCGGAAAATGCATCGTCATCAATAGCAGTGATGGTTGACGGGATAGAGACTGATTCAAGTGCAGAGCAATGACTGAAAGCATCTCCGTAGATATACTTTACGCCTTCTTCCAACTTTACTGTTTTAAGATTATTGCACTTATTAAATGCATAACCTTCTATCATTGTAACGCTTCCCGGAATGGTGATTGAAGTAAGGGTGCTCTGTTGGAATGCACTGGTAGGTATTGATGTAACACCATTTTCTATAGTTACATTTTCAAGATGCTCGCAACCAGAGCATATATAATCACCCAAATCTTCGGCTTTAGGAATGGTTATTGAAGTGATGCCGCTGTTATAGAATACACTATTACCAATGTAATCAAATGCTTTGTCTCCATTATTAAACTTAACCGTTTTGAGGTTCTCACATCCACTGAATGCATTGTCATAGATACTTGTGACACTTGCAGGAATGTTTACTGAAGTGATTCCGCTGCTTGTGAATGCACGCTCACCTATTTCAGTTACAGTTGAAGGGATAGATACGCTCGTTGCATTATACAAGGCGTAAAAAGCATAGTTTCCTATATATGTGACACCGCTTTCTATAACAATGGAGGTTATGCTTGCTTGATAATCGTTATACCAGGGTGCATCTCCATTGCCATAGCTTGACGACATCCTTCCTGAACCTTTTATCGTCAGGACACCTTCGCTTAATTCCCAGGTTACATTATCACCATTAATATTACTACCGCAATTTCCGCTGGCAGTTACGCCTGCATTTGCAGGTTTTTCAGCGTCCACTGCTTCGGTGACAGTAACGGCATTTCCGTCATCTGCTTTTGCAGGTTCTTTATCAGCCGTTTCTTTTTCAGAACTCTTTTCTGAAGGTGCTTCCTGAGCATCTTCTGCGGCAGATGTTTCCTCTGTCTTTTCATCCTTAGCATCGTCAGAGGCAGGAGCAGCGTTTTCAGGCTTTTCCTGTTCCGGATCAGCCTCAGGGTTCTCTTCACCGGCTGCTACAGTGTCAGTTCCGGGTTCAGTCTCGTTTGCAGAAACGGACATGCCGCCGTAAGACAGCATAATTGCTGCAGCCATAATGGCTGAGAGCGAAGTTCTCCAGTTTTTCATTCTTTTCATAACATTCTCCAAACAACAATAAATGTATGGTTGACCTTATGGCCGGGCATAGTATCCCAGCTACCCATATGTATATCAGGGACAAAAGTCATTCATCTTACAGCAATGTAACAATCACGTTGTTTTTTCAGACGGGTTGTTACAAGGCCTTTAAATCTTATTTATATAAGGAGAAATGTTACACAGAATGAAAAAGCGGCCCGGTAATTGCCGGACCGCTTAAAGTTTTCAGATTGACAGATCAGATTATGTTGTCTCTGTGGTCTGTGTCTCGGAAGCAGAAGTTTCAGCTGATGTCTCAGAAGCTGTTGTCTCAGTTGTCTGGGAAGCACCGGTGATATTGTTCTCGATGTTGTAATACTGGCTGTTCTTTCTGATGGCATCGTTATAGAGTGCTTCAACGTCTGTATAGCCGATTACATAACGTCTGTTGCTGCCTGAACCCTTCTTGATAGCATTATTGCTGTACTCTGATCCTCTGGGATACTGAACATCTGTGATCCTGTAGATCTCGTTAGTACCGTCAGACTTAACAACGACGTTGTTGAATGCTACATAGAAGTAGTAATCGAACTCGCCGGCTGAAGTGGTGCAGTTGATGTGAAGGATAGTAAATACGATATTCTTCTTGGAGTTGTTTACGCCATCCTTAACTGTAAGGAAGTAGAGACCGGCATATTCGCACTTGTTGAGCTTTGAATCGGAAGCCCAGGAGCTGATAGAAGAGTTGAATGTATCTGTAGCCTGCTTTGTGAGATCTTCGATCATCTTAGGAGTGATCTGGTTAATGGATGTAGCATACTCATCAAGGCCTTCAACTGTATATTCCTTAGTCTCAGCTGCAAGTGTATAGCCTGCATCTGCGCAAACCTTCTCGATGCCCTTGGAAGAAGATACAGAAGCTGTAACTGTGATCTTGTCACCATTCTTAAGCTTTCTTCCGCGGTTCTCACTTGTGATCTTGTATCTGATGCCTCTAACGGGAGAATTGCCGTCCGTTTCCAGAGTTGCAACAGCGTCAGGGCCAACACCTGTATATATGACCTTTACATATGCAAAAGGATCGAAAACAGGTCTGTCTTCAAGACCGTCTACAGTGACTTCAAAAGCCTCATAGATGAATGTTGCCTTTACATTGTTCTCAAGTCTGTTCTTGATGTCGATGTCAAAAGTAACGGTATCACCATTTGAAAGCTTTTCGGTCTTATCCGGAGTAAGCTTTACTGTATCTTTTACATCGCTCTTGTCGAACTTGATCTTGTTCTCTTCGAGATCATCCATCAGATCCTTATAGTCGAACTCATAAGTCAATACACCATCTCCGTTGTATCCGGTGAACTCGTATTTGATGTAATCAGCGAGATTGATCTCGACCTTTTTGCCAAGCTGGCAGCCTGCCATAACGAAAAGCATCGCAGCAGCCGTTACAAAGCAAGCAGCTTTCTTAAGACTAAAATGCTTCATTTCATAACCTCCAATAAAAAATGTCATTGAAAATTGACGACCATATATTAGCACAGATAAAAACTGCTGTATTAGAACCAATAGCACAAAAACAAGGCTTATATGACCCTTTTGCTTGTAAAGTTACAGGATGGAAAATGAAGAGGGAAGATCACTTTTTCGCGCGTGACAGAGCATATTCAGCTATATAACAGGGAATCACTCCAAGGAAATAACATAAAAGGTCAGTGACCGAGAACCCCGTTCCGATTAACGTCCGGAGGAATGGATCTGTGATCCCCAGGCGGTCGCAAAAGCCCCATAACTGAAGGAATTCCACGATGAATGCGAATGCCAGGATAACAGACGGAAGAACAGGCCATTTAACTACCTTACCCGGAATAATGGTGCGTATCAGTGTGTAAATGAGGATGACTACGAGCACATCCCCCAGATAACTCCTGATCCATCCCGTGGCATAGAGACCGATCAAGACCTCGGTACCGAGCAGCAACAGGGTAATAATGCCGAAAACAAGCCTTCTCAATGTAATCCCCCGACATTTGTGCCATATTTCCCGGTTGCCAGTAAATATACAACCGGTGGACTTTTTCATTATATACAATAAAAAAATGCTTGATATATAATTACTCCATAAAACACTTCGGGGTGTGTATATGAATAAAAGAACAATTGCAGTAGCTATGGCCACCTGTATGCTCTTATCCATTACAGCGTGCGACCGGTCCCAGGCAAAAGCCAGCGAGATCCATACGCAGGCTACTTTCGGTGCGACCGATGAGACAGGCGCTACCACTCCGATCTTTATGCAAGAGACATACGAAGAAGTCGTTCTGGCTTCTGAGACAGGCGTGACATACGACTTCAGTTACGACACTGATATCCTTACATACACCGGCCAGGGAGGCAATTTCTACCTGGTGGGAAGTGATGCCACCAAGTGTTTTCTTCACGTAGTCGTTCTTGACCAGGCACAAGATTCTTTTGACAGTACGAAAACGAATTATAAGTCAAGCATCACAAGTGAGTTTACCTTAGGTTCCGGACACAATGCCTTCATTTATAAGACGGCTGACGCGAACAATATCCATGTGGTAATTGACGGAAGCTCTATATTCCCGTCCGGTAAAGGCGTTATCAACGTATACATCGGTTCAGTCAGTTCATGGCCGTATTCTGAAGAGCAGATAGCAGGGATCGTGGACAGCGGTTTTAAGGTCTGATAACACTTCACGCTTATTAGAGGTTTTTCATGAAAGTTGCCGTTCTGATGGATTCTTTCAAAGGAAGCATGACGTCATTAGAGGCTGGCTATGCTGTCAGGGCAGGCATTCTTACTGCATGTCCTGATGCTGAAGTCACAGTTCTTCCTCTGGCCGACGGTGGTGAGGGAACAGTAGATTCCATCTCTTCTTTTATTGGTGGTATCGAAAAGAGACTTACCGTGACAGGGCCTCTCGGAAGACCTGTAGAAGCCCCGTACATCTTAGTGCCTTCAAGGAAGACTGCCTATATCGAGATGGCAAAAGCAGCAGGGCTTACGCTGCTTAATGAAGATGAAAGAGATCCCTATATAACGACTACTTACGGCGTCGGTGAATTGATAAAAGATGCCATAGCAAGCGGCACAAAGTCGCTTGTGATATGCATCGGAGGAAGTGCCACAAATGACGGCGGTGCAGGTATGCTTCAGGCGCTTGGTGCCAGGTTCCTTGATAAAGATGGCAGGGAGATAGGACGCGGTGCTGCAGGCCTTAAGGATCTCTGCTCTGCAGATCTTTCAAGACTTATAGATAGCGGTCTATGTATTACAGTCGCAAGTGATGTCACCAATCCTTTATGCGGGCCTGACGGCTGCAGCTTTGTTTATGGTCCCCAGAAGGGTGCATCTCCCAAGGCTTGTGAGGAAATGGACTCGTGGCTTAAGAACTACGCTGATATATGCGGTTTTGACCCCTTCGAACCCGGCACGGGGGCAGCAGGCGGCATGAGCTTCGCACTGAAGAATTTACTGGGTGCTAATGTGGTATCAGGTGCCGACATTGTTATGGAGATCACAGGCGCTGAAGCGGTTATCCGCGGGTGCGACATTGTTGTAACAGGTGAGGGCAGGATCGACGGCCAGACGCTTAACGGCAAGGGACCATTCAGGATAATGGAGCTTGGAAAACGCTGCGGGAAAAAGGTTCTCGGGTTCTGCGGAATAACAGGCGATGGCTATGAGAAGTGCTTAAGTGCGGGCTTTGACAGGATCGTTCCTCTGATCCGTCCTTCAATGGTGACTTCTGAAGCGGTTAAGAGTATGGAAGAGACTGCTGCACGCGTTTTCTCAGGAGCCGGTGTCTTATAAGCGCCGGTTTTTCTTATTTGTTTTACAAGACTGTTAATTTATTGTTTATCTTAATTATCAAACCGTTTTGAAGCTTTTATGCGTGCTATAATCGCTATATGGTTATTGACTATACATTTTTCTATGTTGAAGCGAATATCATTTGCATAATCATCTTCGCTCTGCTCCTTTTAGGGAATCTGGGCGGCGTTGACAGACAGGAAAAGCAGAGATTATTTGCAGGAACACTTATAAGCCACATGCTTTACTTCTTCGTTGATATAGCATGGGTTCTTATGTTGGGCGGATATATCCCCAGCTTAAGGCTGAACCTGTCCATATTGAATATCCTTCTGGCGGTGATCCTTAGTACGATCACATGCTTCTGGTTCGTATATGTCGAAGTCTTTCAGGGAGGGAAATTCATATCCTCGAAGAAAGGACGCTTCATCGCGAAGATCCCTGTAATGGCAGAGGGTCTGTTGATGGTATTCCTTTTCGTATACTTCCCGGATCTTGTCATCACTGAAGATAACAAGACTACTGCTTTTTATTCGGTCATCTTCCTGACCGTACCTCTGCTTTATATATCAGGGTCAGTATTCGCTTCTTTTTACAGAGCATTCCTTAAAGAGAACTTCGCAGTAAAATCGCAGTATATGGCCTGCGGAATATATCCGCTCATTATTACTCTCTTTGGTGTCGTACAAAGACTCTGGTTCGAGGCACCTCTGTTCTGCTTCGGCTGTGCGGTCATGATGATATATTTCTATATCCAGTCACTTAACGATCAGATATCTCTGGATGATCTGACACGTCTTAACAACAGGACTCAGCTTAAGAAATATGTCGCTTCCGAATCAACGAAACAGGGCGAAAAAACATCGCACTTCATCCTCATGATCGACCTTAACAAGTTCAAGTATATCAATGACCAGTATGGCCACATTGAAGGTGACATGGCATTAAGACGTGCTGCTGATGCTTTAAGGGAAGCATGCAGCGATAAGACACTCAGGACTTTTATCGCCAGGTTCGGTGGAGACGAGTTCATTGTCATTGCAAAGACAAAAGATGAGGAACGCGTCAAGCAGCTGTGTTCCGCCATCAAGGAAACTCTTGTCAGGATCAATACGGAAGCTTCTGCACCTTATGATCTGACAGCAAGTATCGGTTATTCCCGTTATAGCGGTGATCTTGCCGACTTCTCTTCTGCACTTGAGAAGGCAGATGAAGCGCTTTATGAAGATAAGAAGAACAGACCTTCTTAATGATCTGGCAGTGTAAGGACGTAAAAACAGAAATGGATACTGATTACAAGAGCAAAGTTACGATGGATCCTTCAGGATTTGTGCTATTGTCAGACTACGTTCCCTCGATTGTCCAGGAGATAAGATATTTCTCGACTTATAACTTTATCGGTGACCGTATCGACGGCTACGAACAGCCATGTGCGATAATAACCGTCGAAGCTGCGCGTGCTTTGAAGGCAGTCAGCAACGAGCTTAATGTCATGGGCTACCGCATGAAGGTCTTCGACTGCTACCGCCCGGCATGTGCCGTTAAGCACTTTGTAATGTGGGGAATAGAGGATACTGATATCCGCATGAAGGAGTATTTCTATCCTGATCTTGTGAAGCAGGATCTTTTCGCACTCGGATATATAGCATCCAAGTCATCACACAGCCGTGGAAGTACGATAGATCTTACCCTTCTTGATATGAAGACTGGCAAGGAAGTCGATATGGGAAGTCCCTTTGACATGTTCAGCGAAATATCTCATCCGGACTTTAGGGGCATTACCGAAGAGCAGTACACTAACCGCATGCTACTGCAGGGTGTCATGGTGCGTAATGGTTTCCTGCCGATCGACTGCGAGTGGTGGCACTTTACCTTGAAGGACGAGCCTTATCCGGATACTTATTTCGAATTCCCCGTATCAGCTGATTATCTGCTTAAGGGCAGAGGCTGAGCTTTTCCTGATCAGATACAAATAAAAAGGCTGTCTTTACGGGTCGGTACCTTTCAAGACAGCCTGTATTTTTTCGCGAAAACCAGGTCTTACTGTGTAACTGTTATACCTGACATTGCCTGGCCCATGAGTATGATGCCGCCTACGAGGAGCAATACAGAGGGGATCGCAGCGATGCCAATCTTGGCACCGAGCTTCATGCCGGACTTTTCCTTGCCTTCGGAGATCTCATGCTGACGCTTGATGAGTTGGCTTCCGATCACGAGAAGGATAGGGCAGATGCAGCCTGCGATCATAAGACCGGGGAGCAGAGCTGAAGTGAGCTGTGCTACTGCATTGGCATCCACCGTTTCTGCAGTCTGGGCAGCCTGCTCTGCTGAGGGCTGTGAGAACATTGAAGAGAGCGTAGAGATACCGATAGTAACGAAGTTGTTTATGAAGTGGAACAAAGCGGGAAGGATGATGTTATTGCGCTTGCACATGAGGTAAGCCATGCATCCGCCCAGAAGTGCCGTATTAAAGAATCTGATGTAGTCCAGGTGGAAGATACCGAAGAAGATGCCGATAATGAGGCAGATCGCCCAGTCCTTCTTAAGGGCACGGAAGTTGCTGAAGATAGCACCGCGCATGATAGACTCCTCACAGATCGGAGGGCAGATAACTGTTGTAATGAATCCGAGGATTACTGCGCCGGTAGCAACACTTGATACAGAAGATGCGACTTCTGCATATGTCTGGGGAAAGAGCTTACCCATAACGAATGCGCTCATAAGGCCCAGAGGAAGTGCACCTGCCCACATGATGAGGGTACCGAAGAAGTCTCTTACAGTGATCTTCTTTAACGGGAATACTTCCTTAAGAGGAGTCCTGTTGATGAGTGTTGCGATTATCGCGATAGCGAGGAAACCTAACTGAAGGATCATTGTCCCGACCGTTGCATTACCTGTGAGACCGCCGACTATACTGCCGATGAATTCCCATGCAATAACGATGACGAAGAGCAGAATGCCCTTCCACGGCTTCCATTTTGCCTGTGTTGAAAGTTCCTTTGCCATAATAATCTCCATTCTTATCCATAAAAATATAGCGCCGTTTGACGCACACAGAAATGAATTTTATCACCAATATTTGACAAAAGGGCAATACTAATTAACAATTATTTTTGCAGACTAAGAATAAGGTTAGTATAATATTCCAATGAAACTATGTGTCTTTATCGGTGATATGTACAGGGATTTTGCTTTGGGTGTCCTGAAGCGTCTTGATTACTATGCCCGCGAAAAGGGTTACAGGATCGACGTTTTCGGACTGTGCTCAATGCCTACTACAAACCCTCTCCACGTTATCGGTTTCAAGAGCATATTGTCTTTGCCGGATATACATCAGTACGACGGCATCATATTGTCCTACGACACACTTATCCATGAGGGAGTTGCAAAAGATCTGGTAGAGGATCTTCTTGCTGATCCCGATGCACCGCCGGTCGTCTGCATAAGAGCGGAGATCCCCGGTTTTTATAATGTCATTCCTGATAACAGGGAGCTCATGTACAACATAGCCAAGCACGTTATCTCCAAGTGCAAGACGAAGGATATCGGATTCGTAACAGGAAGAGATGACGTTGATGACTCTTTCGAGAGAAGACAGGGCTTTGAGGATGCCATGGCTGAGGCCGGTTACAAGGTATCCGAGAAGAAGATCTATCACGGTAACTACTGGTTTGACCAGGGTCCGCAGATGGCTGACTTCTTCATCAAGAAAAACGGCAAGCTTCCGGAAGCCATCATATGCTCCAATGACTATGAAGCATTGGCGCTCTGCAACGAGCTCAGGAAGCGCGGATACCAGGTTCCGCAGGATGTCCTTATCAGCGGTGTTGATAATGTCAGTGAAGTTCAGGATTACATTCCTTCCATAACAACTATCGAGATATCAAACGAGGCATTCGTTGATACAGCCATGGAAGTTCTAAATGATCTTCTTAAAGGCAAGAAGCGTGAGCTTAACACATATGTGCCCGGAACACTGATCCTCCGCGAGAGCACCGGCGACCTTTTCGTCGAGAGAGATGTCTACGCTGCTCTTTGCGATCTTAAGGCAGATGTTTCCGCCAAGACTGAGACTGCCAGAGAATATGTCGTTATCAGTGATCTTTTCGAGGGCGCCCTCACAAAGGAAGCAGGCAAGCAGTTGACGCTTGATCTCTTTAGGAGCGTCGAGAGCATCAGATCCTGTTATATCTGCAGATACAGGGAAGATAACCGTGAGATCGTCGGATACTTTACTGACAGAGGACCTTGTACCGTTAAGTCTGTCTCTTATCCTGATGAGATGCTTTTCCCTGAAGGCTTTGAGAATGAGAAGAGCGGCATGAGGATCCATTTCCCGCTTGCATATAAGAATGAGATCTACGGCTATATGATGATGGTCGTCGATACTGATGTTCCGAATTTCATCAATTTCAAGATCGAGTATCTCCTGATGCGTGTAGGCGAGAACATGAACAAGTTCGAGCTTTACGAGAAGCTCTTCGGCATCTCGGACGTCATGAGCCTTTATATAAGAGATCCTCTTACTGAGACCCTTAACAGAAGAGGCTTCGAGAAGAAGCTTTCCGAGAAATTCGATAAGGAAGGCAGGATGAAAAAGGATCTTGCGGTCGTCTCTATCGATATGGATGACTTAAAGCTCATCAACGACACGTATGGACACGAAGTCGGCGACGATGCGATCAAGGAGATGGCGAAGTGTATCGAGAATGCCCTTAATCCCGGTGAGTTTGTCGCGAGGATGGGCGGCGATGAATTCGAGGCAGTCCTCGTCCTTACAGAGAAGGGCAGAGTCGGCAAGTTCATAAGAGGTGTCAGGAACAATATGAGGAACGTCAACACCTCAGGTAATTATCAGTTCGAATTAAGCGCCAGCATCGGTACTTGCGAAGTTACTGACTGGCACGGCGTTGGTGAATGCATGAAGAAAGCCGACAAAGCGATGTATCTCGAGAAGAAGGCTAAGAAAAAGGGAAGATAATACTCTTAAGGTAACAAAAATGCCCCGCAGACTTTTATGTCACGCGGAGCATTTTCATATGGAAGTTGCTTTGTGTTTAAGAGTATTTTCCGTAGTGAGCGATGTCGTTATTAAGAAGATCCATAACAGTTTGTTTCTGTTCATCAGTAAGGTCTTCCATATTGATCTCCTGTTCAAATTCATTGTAGAGTTTTATGGCGCCTTCATCGTCACCTGATCTCTTTACTGCAACGAGCTTGAAGAAAGCGAGGCTTCTTCTGATCCTCATGTAGTGGTTCATGTCGACGGTATCCTTTCTTGAAGCGTATGCCTTGACGATGTCTTCACACCATCTGATAACTTCGAGTGCTTCATCCTTTTCGCCCCACCAGCCGTAATTCTGTGCGATCGTATTGAGCGAACTTGCAACCGTCTCGAAAAGCATGACCGAGTAGTCAGCGATATCGCCTTTCATCTTCTCGAACCCGCTCTCGAAGAATGTGAGTTCCATGGCTATCTTCTCAGCGATCGCACCTGTCTTAATACTCGGCAGCACATCGATATGCGCCCTCGCATTGTCGAAGTCCTTCATGTGAATATAGATCCATGCGACCGCAAAGTGAGTCTTCTCAATAAGTTCCCTGTCATTGCAGTGGCCGATAAGGTAAGCGCCTTTTCTTATTGCATCTTTATAAAGCTTATTGATCTTTTCCTGATCGTCAGGGAAGCAGTTCTCCAGCGCCGGATCTGCATACATACTGAGGTTTGCGGTCTCCTGCACATAGTCCTTTATGATCTCAAAACACCCGGGATTAAGTGTTGTCTCAGTAGCGAGATATTCCGAGATGCGCAGGGCTTTTCCGGCTCTGCCTTCATCACTGTTCTTCATGCCGCCGACAGTCTCTTTAACTCTTGCGATTATCTCTTCGTTTTCAGAGAGTGAATCGTATCCCAAAAGTGCGTCAGTGCTTACTCCTAAAACCTGTGCGAGCGGTATCAGCATAGATGTGTCGGGAAGGCTGTTTTCGGATTCCCACTTGCTTACCGCCTGCGGTGTGACATTTAAGAGATCAGCAAGTTCTTCCTGTGTGAAGCCTTTATTCTTTCTGAAAGTCTTGATGTTATTGCCTATCGTCTTTCCCATTTGCGTTGCTCCTTATATCGAAAGTCCGCTGCATGCAACTTGATAATATCGTATTGCTCTTAGGTCTGAATTACAAACAACGCACAGTTGAGGAGGACTCAACGCATCCGTGGACCCCATAGAAACGTGTAGTGCTGAAATGGTGCACGATTGGCGCCTTTTCAGCACCATTTCGAGCAATCTGACGGTCATTTGACGAAAATGGTGCAAGTTTGGCCGTATATCTGCACCATTTTTGCACTGGCCCGAAAAAAGGAACTGAACATTGGCACCGGCACCACCGGAAAAGGATCTTATGCGTTCCTTGCACTCCATTGAGGATCGTACTTTTCGAGCCATTCAGGTTTACAAACATGCTTATAGTAGCTTCTGAGCTTTAAGTCGGTGCGGTTCGGCTTCAGATAGAAGACCAGATACTGGTGCAGCGCCGTGAATACGGATGCAAGAAGGGAACCGTCACCGGTATAGACTATCTCATAAATATGGGGTTCGTTGATCCCGGTATGAATGTGCTCGAATTCAGCGACCTGCATGCCGCCGGTATAGACGCTTGAGAGATCTTTCCTGTCGATCTGGTTATAGTAGATCTCGTATGTATAGCCGTCCAGAAGGCACCTTTTGTAAGTCTTGAGCGACCAGAAACTGAACCGCTTCTCAGTGCTGCAGGCTTCACCTGCTTTCTGTCCGTTCTCGAAAATACATACCGGCCTTAAACGCTGTTTGTCGATAATGGGGCTGTAACGCTCGTCATCATTGAGCATGAATGTCCTTCCGAAGATCCTGCATTCGACATTGAGCCTTGCCGTGTAACGGTTTGCATTTATGTTGATCACGCCAATAGTCTGACCGCCTGATATGACTTCGAAAACAGAAGTTACACGGTCTCCTTCCAGAGTCGCCAGCATAGTCTGCTTTAATGTTGCTCTCATCCTATATCCTTTCGCGCAATGCGCAAACAGAACATCCCTTGCTTCCAAGGGTAATTATAGCATGGTTAAGGGGAGAGTCTTATTTGACTATGTTCTTGACCCAGGAACCTGATCTTACGAAGAGGAAACCGAGCAGGCACTTTACGACTTCCATGCCGCGGACGAGGCCGAGCATCCAGGAAACGCTAAGACCTGTATATCTGCTGAGATAGTAGGCCAAAGGTACTACGAGCACCCATGTGTATACACTGTCGAAAATGACCGTAATGACTGTGTTTCCGCCGGATCTCATGATGAAGTAGGATGCGTGTGTGTATGCGCAGAAGGGCATCATTATCGCAGCTATCAGGATGAAGTTGGAAGCTAAGTGGCGGATATAATCCGTGGTGTTATAGAGCAGAGGGAATACAGGTGAGATGCATACCATCAGCAATGCAAAAGCCAGACCGCAGACAACTGTGAATCTGCGCATGGCGTAAGCTTTCTTTTTCGCATCGGAAAGATCGCCTGAACCAAGTATGTGTCCCATCATGATGCCGACAGCTTCACCCATGGCAAGGAAAGCCACGCCCATGAGATTCCAGAGTGTGGATTCGATGTTAAGTGCGGCTACAGCATCAAGGCTTCTGTATGAATAGCACTGGTTGACAGTGGTCATGCCGAGAGACCATAAAGTCTCATTAGCCATAAGAGGCAAAGCCTTGATGAAGAATTTCCAGATAAGGTCCTTCGGCACACGGAAGTTCTTGAATGCTCCATTGATGAAAGGAAAGAGCGAAGAATGCTTTCCTGTGTATATGATGAGGATACCGAGCTCGACAAATCTTGAGATGACCGTGGCGATAGCGGCACCTGTGGCACCAAGTGCAGGGAGACCCAAGTGACCGTAGATCAAAAGCCAGTTACCTGTAAGGTTTACGAAGATAGCAGCAAGTGATGCGAACATCGGGACCTTGGTCGAGCCGAGGTCTCTTAATGTGCCGGCATAAGCCTGTGTGATTCCGATCGGAATAAGGCTTATGAGGATGACATGCATATAGTCGATACCGATCTGCAAAGTCTCAGCTGCATCTGCAGGATCACCTTCTCCTAAGAGGAAGAGGTTGATCAGGAAAGGTGCGAGAACGGCATAGATAATGATGCAGATACCGGAAAGGATCGTATTGAAAACGATCTTAAAACGGAAGGAATAGCGGATGCCTTCTGTATCGTTGTTGCCTTTGTACTGGGCAGTAAAGATACCTACTCCGGCTGTGGCACCGAAGATGACAAGATAGAATACGAATATCAGCTGGTTCGCTATGGCGACACCTGAGAGCGCGTTCGTACCGACCTGTCCGATCATAAGGTTATCGAGCAGGTTTACGAAGTTCGAGATGCCGTTCTGCACCATCATCGGGATGGCGATCATCAGGAGCTTTTTGATATAGGATCTGTCTGTAGTCTTTTCAGGCATTGATAATCTTCAAATCCTTTATTTAGAGTCGTTTGAGCATTGTACAAAAATCAGAATGAAAGTACAAGAGGTATTTATATATAAATAGAAAACCTCCCGCTTGAGGGATAAGCGGAAGGCGATCTATTTGCTAAACACTCTTGTTATAAGGAGAAAAAACTTGTTTTAACCCCAGTCTTTAACATCCCAATTGGACTTCTCCCATGAGTGGAATCTGTCCAGGAGAGTCATCATTATCATCTCGCGCATGGGTGCGGGGAAGACGCTGAGCTCTTTGTTAAGCTGGTCACTTATGACTGCGAAATCATCCTGTAATGCTCTTATGACTTCGCCTTCTCTGTGCTTGGAATCCGATATCTTGAAGTTTGTTATCGTCTTCTTGAGAAGCTTTGCCTCACCGTCTTTTACCGGCATGAACTCTGCTGAGACATACTTCTCTTTTACATCCATCTGGTCGTCTTCGATCGTTAACGGAACCTCTTTGATATCTTTAGGATCTGTCAGTTCGAACCCCCAGTCAGAAAGTGCGGATGCTGCGACCATATTGATAAGTCCGAAGCTCGGATCTTCAGAAGGATCCAATGCCTTGACGATGATGTCTTTTGCCTTGACGCCACTTATGAGCAGGTCGACCATATCAGATCTGATCCTTACGCCCAAAAGGAACATCTTCTGATCATCTATTTTCTTTTTGTCATCGAAATAAACCAGCGGTTCATCTATATATCTGTCCAAATCAAAGATCATGATCTCCTCCTTGAAGTAAATCCTCTTATTCACAGAAATGCATTCACTCATTTAACTTAACCTTCCCAAAAAACAATTCTGACTTAATACTACTTCGTGCTTATTTCGTTGGAGTTTTCTCTCTGTGAATAATTCGAAAAGGAGTTTTAAGAAATTAAATATAAAATGAACAAAGCGTATATAAAGTCCCTCTATATCAGATTTCTGTCACAATTGTCGTATATTTTTCTATCTTAACGGGAATTCATTTTTGCTTTCTTTTTTATTTACATATCGAAAACATAATAGAAATCTGAAGTTGATAATATTTAATCATTAAAGACAAGGGAGACAGTTATGGAACACAAAAAGCTTAGTGCATTTGCAGTGACATCATTATCTGCAATCATCTTAATGTCTTATGTGTTGACCGGATGTGCTGCTAATGCAGCTGATGCTCCGGAAAAGTTCGCTGTCCACGATACTGTTTCCGGGCAGGTAAGCAAGGATAATTCTTCAACGGATGTTCTTGGACTGATAGTTTTACCGGGGGAATCAAAAGAGACAACAGCAGAAACGACTTGTACTGAAGAGGTTCCGGATGCTGTCGCAGCAGACTCCATGCATGAAGCTGCCAAGATAGCTGAGCCTACTGAATACGCTCAGGTATCAGAAGAGACAACGCCCACAGCTACACCTTCTCCAACCGCAGCACCTTCTCCCACTTCAACTCCCAGTCCGACACCTAAGCCGGCAGTGGTGCCAAATACTGCAAAGAAGTCAACTTCAAAGCCTGCTTCCAAGCCGGCTCAGACTACAACAAAGAAGTCTGCATCAAAGACGACTAAGAAGACAGTTTCAAAGTCTAAGAAAACTACAACTAAAAAGACTACAAAAAAGACTTCAAGTGGCAAAAAGAAGACATCTGTAGTCTGGATTCCCAGAACCGGCAAGAAGTATCATTCAAATCCGAATTGCAGCAATATGAGGAAGCCTTCAAAAGTCTCTCTTGCAACAGCTAAGAGCAAGGGATATAAGCCTTGCAAGAAATGTTATGGTTAATATTTTTCAAACACATAATGTACTCCTTTCTTTTGCAGCCTCCATAGTTCGTAAGGACTATGGGGGTTAAAGGTTTTTATGCTGTTTGCAGAATGAAGAAGTGCGTTTTAGAATCAGAACAGTAGTTTGAGTTGTTACGGAGGTATCTGCCCATGATCGAAGCAAAATCCCTGACCATGATCTACGGAAACGGCCATAAAGCTACAGATGACATCTCCTTTAATATCAAGGCAGGAGAGATCGTTGGTTTTGCAGGTCCGAACGGGGCAGGAAAGACGACCGTGATCAAGATGCTCACAGGGATACTTAAGCCCACATCGGGCACAGCTGTGATCAACGGTTTTGATATCAATAAAGATCCTATAAATGCGAAAATGTCATTTGCTTACATCGCCGATAATCCTGATATTCTTATCCAGCTTACAGGGCTTGAATATCTGAACTTCATTGCTGACATGTATGAGATCTCTTCAAAAGACAGGAAAGAGAGGATAGGGGTTCTGGCCGAAAGATTCGGGATGACAGATGCACTTAATACCCAGATGCGCGAGTATTCACACGGCATGAGACAGAAACTCATGGTAATCTCAGCTCTCGTACATGATCCTCCCGCGTGGATCCTGGACGAGCCAATGACAGGCCTTGATCCGTCAGCTGCTTTCGAGTTGAAGCAGATGATGAGGGAACATGCCAAGGCAGGCAATGCAGTGCTTTTCTCGACACACGTTCTTGAAGTCGCAGAGCAGCTTTGTGACAGGATAATAATCATCAATCACGGAAAGATCATCAAGGAAGGAACACTGGATTTTCTCACGCTGGATAATCCGGGAATGTCCCTGGAAGAGATCTTCGTAAAACTTACAGGCAAACCGGAGGCCTGATAATGGGCAAGACCAGGAGCTTATACAAGGCATTCAGTTCGAATCTCGAGATGCCGAAACCGAACGGTGAGAAAAAGGTTAAGATCTATAACCGTTTCGGCATTATCGCTTTCATCGGAATAATGCTTCCGGTGGCGGTCCTTGTCGGCTATATAACGTTCGTCCTGACTGACCTCCTCTATATGTTTGACGGCAATTCATACGGCCTTCTGACGGAGCTCGACCTGATCTCATCTTTTGCCATGATCTTCGGAATGCCGCTCATGTTCAGCGTCCTTTTCTTCTCGTCTGACCTTCAATTTTTATCCGCGCTTCCCGTCAAGCCGGGCTCGCTTTATTCCGCAAGATTCTGGCATACATACAAAGCAGAGAATGTTATGACGTCGAATGTGCTTTTTGCGATCTACATCGGATATTTCATCGCATCAGTAAAGAATGTCGGTTATGAGAGAGCACTTCATCCGGTCGCACTCATCGCATCGGTCATAGGACTTTATGCGTCGCTCCTTCTGCCGCTAATATACTGTTCGATAATCGCACTGTTGCTGATGCTCGTCTTAAGAAGGTTCAACAGGACTGATATCTATTACCATTCCTCACTCGCTCTTTTCGCATTATTCGCATTGCTGTTCCTCCTGTCATTCAGGGATTACGGCAGGATAAGCGTGATGGACTATCTCGATTCGATGGTCACGACGAACAATACTTTCACAACTGTATGCAATTATCTTTTCCCGACAAACTATCTGACCACGTTGGCGATCAGGTCGCACTCTGTCGTACCTCTAATAGAGGCGTTGCTGATAACTGCCGCGCTTTATGCGGTATCTGTTGTTGTGGCTCATTTCACTTATCGGAAAGGACTTTTCGCCGCATTCGTGATCAGCGATAAAAAGGTCTCGAAAAAGTCGCATTCGGAATACGGAAAGCGCAGGATCTTCACAGCATTGCTCATCAAAGAGATCAAGGTCCTGATGCGCACCATGACATACCGCATGAACTGCGTTTATGCCAATCTCCTGTGGCCGATAGCTGCAGTGATCTTAGTGTTCGAAGTAAAGCGCTTTGAGGTATTGAAGGTATTCTCATACAACCTTCAGAACGGTGATCCGTTAAGCCACGTCCTGATGTTCGCGATATTTACCGGTGCGGCATTCATCGCATCCGGCCTTAACTCGATAGCTTCGACGTCATTTACCAGGGAAGGCGTCCATATCGATATGCTGAAGTACCTTCCTGCAGATCTTAAAGCCCAGATCAGTGCCAAGGTATCTACAGCGGTCCTGTTCACTTTTATTCCTGAAGTTATAGCAGTTATCCTGGTGACGGTCCGATTCGGCGTGGCTCATATGCTTCCGCTTTATATCCTGATAACATTTATCTCTATCCTGATAGCGACCATGATAGGTGTGCTGATGGATTCCATCTCACCATATACTGTCTGGTCAGATGAACTTTCTGCATTAAGGGGCAATCTGAACTGCTTTTTCAATCTTGCTGCGGAGATGGTCGCATCGCTCATCATTGCAGGTATTTGCTACGGAATTTTCGTGCTGTCGGGAAATTCAGTCATAACGATAGTCACGGTGACAGCAGTCCTAGCCATAGGCGGAACAGTATGCCTTATAGCAGGATTACCTCGCGTTAAGAGAAATATCGAATCGCTTAAGTAACTTATCTCTGCTCCGGAACAGTATATGCAGGCTTTGGGCATCCGCAGCTGCCGCAGAAATTATATGCAGAGAGTGTTCCGCACTTAGGGCAGTACCATGCTGCATTTACCATCGGACGTGTTCTTCCGCATTTGAAGCAGAAATTGAGGCTGTTCGTATTGCCGCAAGTACATGTCCATGTGCCGGCAACGCTGGGTTTGTAGATCGTCTGTACAGGCTCATTCACAGGAACCGGAGGAACAGACTGGATCTGGCCCTGATATGCGGGCTGTGCAGCTGAAGGATAAGGGTTCTGATATTGAACGCCGGGCTGGATATTATTGTAGCCGTAAACTGCACCTGCTGCCGCTCCGGGAACTGCTGCAGGAATGACCGTGTCAGCAGGGAGAGTGACGATGCAGTAGTCGTTTCTTGAAGACTTGATGATGAGGATGATCGATACCACGAAGAGTGCGATGACATAACCGATCCATGTTATGAGGGTTAAGCCTGCAAGGACTAATTCTTCAGATGATCCGCCTGCCATGATGATGGCATCATAGACACCATGGATGAGCGAAGGAATAGCAAATGAGAGGAGCAGTAAAGATGCGCTCTTTCCCTTCTTGCCTGTGACTGCAGCATACTTTGCCTTGCTGTAGAAGAAACCCATGAACACTGCGAAGCAAGCGTGACCGGGAACAGCCGTGAACATACGGCCGATAGCGGTTCCAAAACCTGTGGTAAATACGTAGCCGACATTTTCGAAAGCTGCAAATCCCATGGATACGAAAACAGCATAAACGATTGCATCGTAGCTGTAGTTGAAATGCTTGTTCTTCCATGTTATGAGTCTTAATATCAGGAATTTTCCAAGCTCTTCTGCAGGACCTACCACGAGCATTGCCATGGCGATCTGGCCGAACACAGTTCCGGCGCCAAAGACAGCGTTTATGATGGCTTCGCCTATACCTTCAAGGATCAGGGCGCTGACTATCGTGCCCATTCCTGCGAAGAAAAGCGCGACCAGGAGACCGAATGGCTCCTTCTCGTTTTTGTCATTGAAATATATGAATACCAGAAGTCCGATTACAGGGATAAGCGCTAAAGCAAATAACACGTGTGTTCTCCTTATATCTTATGCCAGAGGCGTGGCGTTTCTTGCGTGATTAAGGATAGCATTTTAAACACCATATGTCACTTTTTCTTTATAGACGGACTATTCTTTGCTTCAGTTCTTTGTAGTTTCCGGGGAAATGATATGTGTTGAGACCGGCTTTCTTTGCACCTTCGATATTGTCCATGCGGTCATCAATGAAAAGGCATTCTTCAGCATTAAGGCCGTACTTCTTAAGGAATGTCTCATAGATCTCAAGGTCCGGCTTTAGCATGTGGTAGTCGGAGGAGACGAATACGCCGTTGAAGAAGTCGAGAGGCAGGAAACGCGGGAAATACTCATAGAAGAGGTCACTTGCATTCGACAGGACATAGATACCGTAACCTTTGGACTTGACCAGTTCGCAGAATTCGCGTGCGCCGTCCAAGGGATCCATGCAGATGTCCCAGTTGTCAGCACATTTCTTCAATGCTTCGTGGTACTTCTCAGGAACTCTGACCTTAACAAGACCGAACCTGTCTTTGTCACGGAAGTCGCCTCTGTCGCCCAATGCCCATTCGGGTCCGTTGAAGAGCTCTCTTCTGATCACGTCTTTCTCTTCTTCTGAAGAGCAGAAAGTATTCATTACGAATTCGGGGTTGAAGTCCAGGAGGACGTTGCCCATATCAAGAACGATATTCTTTATCATGCAAGTCACCTTTATGTCTTTTTCGAATTCAGATTATAACATGACAGCAGGTGCCGCTTTGTAAGAAAACAACTCTTCTTTTCGAAAAAGGGATGAAACAGGTATTTGTACAAACAGATTCTTTCTATATAATCAATACCATGAAGATAAAGACAAAGAACATAAGCTACGAAGAAGCAATGAATCTCCCTTCATGGGAGCATAAGAAACCCAAGAAGCCTTCAAGACTTCTTGCGGGTATTGCGCGTATCACTTTGGGCGGCGAGCTTAAAAAAGTCGGATTCACATGTGAGAAAGTCGACATGGAGAAAGCCGGTGACGGCCCGTGGATGATCCTCATGAATCACTGCAGCTTTACAGACCTCGCCATTGCTTTTGAAGTCCTTAAGGACAGGCCCTTCAGCATCGTCTGCACATCCGATGCCCTTGTCGGCAAAGAGGGACTGATGAGATCTCTGGGATGCATTCCGACCAGGAAATTCGTATCAGACATGTCTCTTATCTCTGATATGGATTATGCTCTCAGCACCAATAAAGCAAGTGTTCTTATGTATCCTGAGGCAGGTTATTCGCTTGACGGTACCGGCACCAGGATCCCGAGAAGAATGGGAATCCTTTTAAAGAAACTTAAGCACCCTGTGGTAATGATCACAACTTACGGTGCGTTTACAAGAGATCCTCTTTATAACAATCTCCAGAAGCGTAATGTTAAGGTCACATGCAAGATGCAGTGCCTTTTCACGCCTGAGGAACTTGCCAATACCAAGGTAAGACAGATCGATGAAGTCCTTGATGAAGCTTTCACTTTCGATTACTTCAAGTGGCAGCAGGATAATAAGATCGAGATAACAGAACCTTTCAGAGCAGACGGTCTTAACAGGATCCTTTACAAGTGTCCGCACTGCCTTTCTGAAGGAAAGACTGAAGGCAAGGGTATCAAGCTTACCTGTAAAGAGTGTGGCGCAGAATATGAACTCGACACTCTAGGAAGACTTAAGGGCGTGAATGTGGAACCGAAGTTTACCCATGTTCCTGACTGGTTCGCCTGGGAAAGAGAAGTTATCAAGAAGGAGATCGAAGAAGAGACATACTCTCTTGATGTGCCCTGTGATATAGCGATCCTTAAGGATTCCAAGGCGCTTTATATGGTCGGATCCGGAAGGCTCCGCCATGATGTTAACGGATTCGTCCTTGACGGATGTGACGGAAAGCTTCATTACGAGCAGGCACCAAGTGCGTCTTACAGTGTTAACTCTGATTATTTCTGGTATGAGATAGGCGATATCGTATCTATAGGTACAAACGACTGTCTGTATTTCTGTTTCCCGAAAGAAGGGGACATCGTTGCCAAGACAAGGATTGCTGCCGAAGAACTCTATAAGCTGTCGAAGGGAAAGACTTCTTCGGAACCCTAATGTGTTAAGCCTGTAACAGAGCTGTAATTGGCTGACCTTGGTACTATCGTATATAGCGTGTTATAATCTTCCTAGTTGAATTAGAAATGAGAGTATTTGAAGCGAAGTTATATTAAATAGTATTTTCCGATTGGTGAATATAAATCTTACCTAAGGAGCTTAAAAGCCAATGAGCACGGACAACAGGGACCAGCTGGTAGATCAGTTATTGAGAGGCGTATACAGAGTTTGCGTCAACAGGGATGAGTGCTATGGCTGTCCTTTCTTTTATACGAAGTGCTTATTGGGTGAGCCCAAGCCGAAGACCTGGTTCGATGAAGATACTATCGCAGGGATCAGACCTGCTCCCACTGTTATCGAAGCATTTAATGAAGAACCCGAAGAGCCGGCAGTAGAAGAGCCGGCACCTGCTCCTGTTGCTGCTGGGCAGCCTGATGATGATTCTGAGGGTACATGGATCGTAAGCGCTTCCATGGGCAGTGTTTTTACAAAATATGTATATATCTGCTCCAAGTGCGGCTATAAGAAGGAATCGGTCTTCTCTTTGACACCGATGACTTCATGCCCTGAATGTGAGAAGAGGAAGGCTGAAAGAGCTGCCAAGGCAGAACTCTGATACGCCCCGTTTTGCAATAGATACTAAAAAATTTCCTAACTTGCTGAAATGATTTAGCAAAAAATATACTGCTTTTTAATATATTCTGCACGGGCCGTGTAGTATCATTTGTTCTCGTTAAACAGGCACTTATTCTTATTTAATATGATAAGGAACGGTCAATGAGCAGAAAGAAAAGTACAGTTATTATAGATGAGAAGACACCGCTTCTGTTATTAGCGGGTCCTATGTTCCTGGAACTTTTCCTGAACACGATGGTCAACAACATCGACACCCTTATGCTCAGCCACTATGACGAGGCTGCAGTAGGCGCTGTCGGTAATGCAAACACCATCATGTTCATGATGAATATTTTCTTCAATGTCATCGCGACAGCAACGAGCGTAGTTGTTGCCCAGTATCTCGGTGCTAAGAGATATGACAAGATGAATATGATCTACACTCTGGCAGTCCTTGTCAATCTCGTTGTCGGCATTGTATTAAGCGGTGCTTTCTGTGCAGCTAATCCTTTGATCATGAGTTTCCTCCATGTCTCTGACAGTATGCGTCCTTATTCAATGATATATATCTACATCGTCGGCGGTGGCGGATTCATCATGGCAGTATTCAATGTAATGCTGCAGATCTTAAGGTGTAACGGATTCCCTAAGGTCGGTATGTACGTCACCCTCGCCATCAATGCGATCAACATCGTCGGTAACTATCTTTTCCTGTATGGTCCTTTGAAGACACTTAATATGGGCGTTGCAGGTGTTGCAATCTCAACTGTGGTTGCAAGAGTTATCGCGGTTATCGCAGTCTTCGTATTCTTCTTCGTCAAGAAGATCGGTAAGATCTCGCTGCGCTATATGAATCCTTTCCCCGGAAGGCTTCTCGGCAAGATGATCAAGATCGGTCTTCCTACAGCAGGCGAGAATCTTACATATAATCTCTATCAGACAACACTTCTTTCCTTCGTTAACGCGATGGGAGATGATGCGGTCAACGCAAGGGCATACTGCAATACGCTTATCTCATTTGCCATGATCTTCTCGAATGCATGTGCCATGTCCACACAGATCATTACGGGACATCTCGTAGGTGCAGGCAAGTCGGAGGAGGCATATAAGCGTGTATTCAAGACACTGAGGACATCTATGCCGATAACGATCGCCCTGGCATCCATCAATGCGGTCCTTTGCAGATATTCTCTGCAGCTCTTTACACAGAATCAGAATATCATCGCTCTGGGGCAGATGATCATGATCGTAGATATCTTTGTCGAGATTGGACGCTGCCTTAACATGACATTCGGAAGCAGTCTCAAGGCTGCAGGCGCATACATATTCCCGCTTATCGTCGGCATCTTAAGCAACTGGGGTCTGGGCCTTATGACAGGATACACTGTTGGTGTCGTAATGGGAGTTGGTGTTGCCGGTATCTTTGCCGGAACCGCTACTGATGAATGCATCCGAGGACTTATAAATATGTACTACTGGTACAAGAAGAAGTGGATGGGCAAGTCCGTTGTCGACAAACACAAAAACGTTCTTGAACTGGATTCGAAAAAAAATGAACATAAAATTGCCGCCTCGTAAGAAGCGGCAATTCTTATTTTTGCTTAGATTATCTCTTTAAGATCAATACTCGTCTTCGTCCTTCTTAGGTGAAGCTTCGTAGATCTCCTGGCATGCCTTGAAGTACTCATATGTGATTACTCTTAAGCGGTATGAGAGGTTCTTGAGGATCATGTCGATCTTCTCAGGGCTTGACTTGAAGATTCCTTCGACCTCTTCAGGACGGATGATCTCGACCTTTGTGTCATTGACCTCAGCAACAGCTGTAGCTGTACGGGGCTCTTCAGAGATCATGCCCATCTCACCAAAGCATGCAACAGGTTCAACTGTTGTAAGCTTAACTTCGTTGTCAGCGCCGTAATTGCTGTAGATGCTGACGCTTCCGTTACGTACGATATACATGCACTTTCCGACTTCGCCCTGCTTGAAGATGATCGTTCCGTAAGGATATGTGATGACCTTCTCTGCTGCCTGCTTGGAAACAGCTTCAGCAGCTTCACGGAGTGACTCTGCGCTGGGTCTTTCAAGTCTGAAGATCTTTGCTGTGAGGTAGATGGACTGCTTTGTCATGTTGGCAAAGAAGCTGTCGTAGTTGCTGCTGGAGTTTGCCTTGCGGACACCGTCAAGGATCTTCTTTGCTTCATTGTAGTCATCTGTCATGTTCTTGATCCTGTCGCCCAAGAGCTTCATGATCGTTAAGATCTTGTCCGGATTCTGAGAGATATATTCGTTCAGCTCTTCAGCTGCGATCTCGTTTACTGTAACGTCGCCTTCTGCAACTACAGAGGAGCTGCGGGGATAATTCTCGATAACGGCCATCTCGCCGAAATACTGACCCTGCTCAAGGATAGCGATCTGGACCTGATCATCCTTGCCGTAATTCTTATATACACCGACCTTACCATTTAAGATCTGGAAGAATGTATTGCCTGAATCTCCCTCTTTGATGATGATCTCACCGTTTGTAAATGTCTTCTCGATAGCGCTCATGTAGTGTCCCCTTTCTGTTTTTGGGCTGCATTTACAGACTCAAATCAATTTTATGATTCATATAACGGATTTTATCTTTTTGTCAGATTTTTTGCAATTATAATAAGAGATGTTCAATAAAATAGTGCCGGCTGCATTTGCTGACGGAAAACAGTGGAATCAGCAAATTTGACCGGCACAATATGTCAAAAGGATTGTTGTTCTTATTCAACTGCCTTTTCTTCGTTATCTGACTTACCGTTTTCCTTAGTCAGTGACTTTTCGGTTATAAGAGTAAAGCTTCCCATAAAGCAGAGTGCGAGACAAAGACCTATTGCGAAGTTCTTGAATATCACGCCCCAGGTGATGATCATTGCGATGAAGAATACTGTGCGGCTGATGGTGATACCAAGGATCGTTTTGCTTTCTGCTCTTGTGATGATCTTGTCCTGATAATCAGCTTTCAGTGCACTTCCATGACCTACGCTGCTCTTTAAGTGGCTGATAACGGATTCATCAAAATATTCCTTTTCCTGCTCGAAGCCGTCTGCGAAAAAGTGCTTTATTTCAAGTAATGTATCACTTGAACTCTCGAAAACCTTCGCAAGACCTTTCTTATCTGAAGGCTCACCTGCGATCCTCTTAATGACTGTCAGACCAAGAATGTATTTCTTTTTATCGATCTTCTTGATGAGCATTAAGATCTCTGAATTAGGGCAGTCCTTTACCGTTTTGCCGTCGCTGTTTACATAATCAACTTTTGCTTCGGCAAACATATCGCTCAACACTTCATAAGAGAGCACATCTTTTAAGCCGTCGATGATCTCGAGCTTGCCGTTCTCGATCTTTCTTAACTTACCCTTTGTTAAATCTGTGATGTCACAACCTTTTACATAACCCATAACTGTTTTCCTCCGGTTTTGTTTTCGAAATGCTTTTGACAATGGAATAGTATCAATTCCGGCGGCACAAAAATGGAAAGTGTCGTAAATGGCATTTTTGTTGTCGTGAACTGCACGAAAACATGAAAAACGCCCGAATTGTGGCGCCCCTCATAGAGTGATATAGAATAAATCAATAATACTTTATATAATTATGTAGAAAGGCGGTGACACTATGACTGACATGCATATGACGTGGATAAGAGAGCCTAAAGTGAACAAGGTTACGCAGGATAGGATTGAGATCATAACCGAGCCCGGCACCGACCTCTGGCAGAGAACTTACTATCACTTCAGAAATGATAATGCACCTGTGCTCCAGATGGAGACAGAAGATAAATATTTCTCTTTCGTTGTTAAGACAGATTTCACTGAGAGCCATCACAGGTTCGACCAGTGCGGAATAGTCATGTATCTGGATTCTGATAACTGGCTTAAAGCTTCGGTGGAATATGAGAACGATGAGTTCCAGCACTTGGGATCCGTCGTCACCAATCACGGATATTCTGACTGGGCTACGACTGCAGTGTCCACGGACATTAAGACCATGTGGTACCGCTTCAGCCGGAGGGAAGACGACTACTGTATTGAATGTTCACAGGATGGAATTAATTTCTCTCAGATGAGAGTCTGTCATATGTGGGAAGGCGGCGGAAAGATACGTTTCGGTATCTATGCATGCAGTCCAGAAGACTCAAGCTTCAAGGCGGTATTTACGGATATGAAGGTGACAGAGTGCGTTTGGGAAGAGCATGACGGGCAGCCTGCAGATAATTATCAGGCTCAGACATAAAGGGAAAGAACTATGGCGATTTGGGACGGTACAAGCGGCACTGCGGTAAATCCGGAGAACATTTCTTCCGGCGCTCCCAAATGTCCGGAGTGTTCATTTTTCCTGGTAAGTGATCAGGAACACTTCTCATATGTCTGCAGAAAATGCGGTGCCATATATGACCGGGATACACTTATCAGGATCGGTTCGTTTGCTGCCGGAAAAGGCACAGAAGTGCCTGAATCCTATATTCCGTTCAAGATCAGCAGGGGAGAAGCCATAGGTATATTCACAGAGCATTGCAGGAGCCTTGGCGGGCTTCCGAAGATATATGGATCAGCGAAAACCTTATCTGACATGACCGGAGCTTATGTTCCTTTTTGGCTTGTCTCTTCTGAAGTTGAAGTCAATGCAAAGGGCATTGGGTTTAAGGGCAAACAGACGAATACGCTTTATAATTCCAACCCTGCAGAAGACGGCATCGTAAGGCAGGAAGCGTATGGGACGGCAAAGTTCAGGCTGAAGGATATTCCCTTTGACGGTGAGAAGAGTATTCCCGACCGTATCATGGCTTCAGCTGAGCCGTTCGATCTTTCGGAGCTTAAGAAATACAGTCCGGATGAACTTAAGGACATACCGGCTCAAAAGCACGATGTTGTTCCTGTTGATATGACGGACGTGATCTACAGGCGTCTTGATAAGTATGCTATTCAGGTGATAAGCAAGGTCGACTTCGGATTTGACCAGTTCATTCCTTACCAGGACCAGTGCCTTACGTCTTACCGTAACCTCAGCGTGAGATATGTGCTTTTACCTGTATGGATCCTGACACTTGAATATGACGGAATAAGATACACATATATCATTAACGGCCAGACCGGAAAGCTGTCCGGCGATTTTCCTGAATCAAAGCAGGAGAGGTCTGAACAGAAGGAAAGGCGCTCTGCTCAGAATGCACTAAAGAGAGATCTGATCATAAGGATCTTGATGACTCTCGTCCCTTGGATCATCATTTTGGTCATCATCGGGATTATCGGCCCAGACAGAATTACCATGTTCTTCGGCTATCATCCTTTGGAGTTCATCCTGGCTTTGGTGTCCGCAATACTTGCAGGTGTACTGATCTTCCACTTTGCCCCCAAGCTCTTCCTTAAGAAAACCAGGAAGGACTATAAGAATTACTATGAATCTATGAAGAAGCCCGTGCCGGCATCAGAGCCTGATGCGGGAGTGTATTTTGATACCGGATTCCCTCTTGCTGCGTATGAGACGGGCAGCAATTTTAACGTTTTGGAAACAGGTTGGAAATACAGGGAGACTACTCTGTCTGATATTATTAAGAATATTGAAGCTCCTGAGGAAGACTGAGCATGGTAGTGTCTGAATACATTTCGGAAAACTGGATTTTGATCCTCGTGCTTTTGGGATTTGTGATCTCACTTATCTCAACTGTTTTCATGGAGCAGAAAACCATCAGAAGACTTTTTGCGGTTATCATTGAAGTTTTCGTACTATCCGTTCTCGTCTTCACCGAATTCAAGATGGCTGGCCTGACTGAGTACAGGAATATCAGGATCGTGCTTATGGCCTTAAGATACAGTGCAACACCTATCATCATTGCCCAGATCATAATCACGATCATCAAGAACCAGAAGTGGTATATCTTCATTCCTGCTATAGTTTTCACGATCATCAACATTATCTCGATATTCACAGGTATCGTCTTCAGCCTTGACGCGCAGAACAAGCTTCAGAGGGGACCTTTGGGCATGCTGCCTTTTATCGGTGCGGGCCTATACTGTGTCCTCATGATATACCTCATGCTCGCACGCGGTTCCAAGCAAAGGACCGATATCGTTCCTGTTGTCTTTTTCGCATTTGCCTTTGCATCAGGAATCATTCTTCCGTTTACTATCGGAAGCGACTATGCCCAGGTCTTTTGCTCCACAATTGCTGTCTCGATGTTCGTATACTATGTTTTCACGATCCTTCAGCTCACCAAGAGAGATGCGCTGACAGGACTTCTTAACCGCCAGGCTTATTACGCTGATACAAGAAATGAGGTCGAGAACATAACTGCCATCGTATCAGTAGACATGAATGGCCTTAAGGCGATCAATGATAATGAAGGACACGTTGCAGGTGATAAGGCTCTGTCGACGATCTCGGATTGTTTTATCCGCGCAGCGAAAAGCAAACACCGCGTTTACAGAGTTGGCGGTGATGAGTTCATTATCGTATGCCGCAGAAGTTCTGAGAAAGATGTCGCTGATCTCTGTGAGCGTATCCAGAAAGAAGTTTCCGCCACACAATACACATGTTCTGTCGGCTACTGCTATGCAGGCACCGGACCGAAGTCTATAGATGATATCCTCAAAGCTTCAGATGAGAATATGTATACTGCAAAGGAAAAGTATTACCACGAAAAAGGTATGGAAAGAAGGTAAAATAACGAGGTAGATAAGATCTCCTAAATGAAAGGATAAGGATAATGGGAATTTTCGACAAGTTTAAGAAGAATAAGGGCGGGGATAAGAAGATCCCGATGCCCATGTATCTTTATGACGATGCAGAGATAAATGAACTGGACAAGTATATTGCTGAAAAGTTCGGCAAGTTCGATAATGTGTTCCACGAACTCATATCACCTGATGTCCATCTCGATGTCTGCATGATCCCTCCCACGGAAGATGAGCCTTACCAGAAGCTCGTTACGATGGGGGCGGGTGCTTATAAGATGGCTATCCCTGATAAGTGGAAAGAATACGATATCGACCATGCCGAGTACGTGATCTACGTTCCCAAAGACTGGAACATTCATAGCGACGATATCAAGGACTACTGGCCCACGAAGGTATTAAAGGATACCGCAAGACTTCCTATCTGGTGCGATACATGGCTGACTTACGGCCATAGCGCCCAGGCTGACGAGGAAGGCACACCATATGCTCCGAATACGGGATTTAATAGTGTCGTTCTGAACTATTGCGAGAAGAATGACGATGACGTCCGTATTGAATTGTCTTCAGGAAAGGTCATTACCTTCTATGAGCTGGTCCCGCTATATCCTGCTGAATTGAAGTACAAATTTGATAACGGCGCGAATGCTCTTTTCGATCTCTTTAACGAAAAAGGCATCCAGTTCAAGGTCGTGGATATAAACAGGCCGAGTGCCGTGTGATCCCGAAAACAATGGGAAGTAACACTGTTACAAAAGGTATTTCCGGCACTGGGGGGAAGATGAATATGGCAAAGAAAAGAATCTTATGTTTTGGTGATTCACTTACATGGGGATTTGATCCTGAGACAAGGCAGCGTTTCGATGAGAGCGCAAGATGGCCACGCGTGATGGGTGAGTTATTAGGCGACGGATATGAGATCATCGAAGAGGGTCAGAACGGCCGCACGATAGCAACTGACGATCCCGCCGAAGGCGAGAAGAACGGACTTAAATATATCGGTCCATGCCTTGAGAGCCACACGCCGCTCGACTTTGTGATAGTCATGCTGGGATCGAACGACTGCAAACGCAAGTTCTCTTATTCCGCTATGGACATTGCAGGCGAGATGCAGATCCTTATAGAGAAGATAAAAGCATATAATGAATTCAGATGCCAGAACAGGTTCAAGATCATCCTGGTATCTCCGCCGCATATCTCTGAGGCTATCAAGGACTCATGGCTGGGCGACAGCTTCGGCTATGAGAATGCCAGGAAAGTATCGATGGAGCTTTCAGACTGGTATAAGCAGCTGGCCGGAATGTACGGCACGGCATTTGTTGATGCTGCGGAATATGTGAAAGCAAGCGACGCTGACGGCTGTCATATGGATGCTGTCAATCAGCGCGAACTGGGAAAAGTAATAGCTGAGACTTTGAAGAATCTTTAAGCAGGAGGAATAGATAATGTTCTGTAATTCATGTGGATCAGAGATCAAAGAAGGGCAGGCGTTTTGCTCAAATTGCGGAGCACCCGCTCCAGTCACTCAGCCTGTCCAGCAAGCTCAGCCTGCAGTGCAGCAGCCGGTTCAACAGTCCGTTGTTCAGCAAACGGTACAGCAGCCTGTTCAGCCTCAGCCTGCCAAGCCCGCGCCGAATAAGAAAAAAGGCAATGTCCTTAGCTTTATTTCATTGGGAATTCTTCTCGGAACATTTTTAATCTGTTCCGGAATAGTAGCTGTGTTTGGTCTTGATGATTCTAGTGAGGTTTTCGCTGTTTATGCTCTTTTGCTTGCCGTTGCACTTACTGCATCCATGGTTATGGCCGTAATTGCAAAGATCAGGTATAAGTCAACATTTGGACTGGTGATGATCATTATCAGCGCCATACTTTCCGTTTGTTGGGTTCTGGGCATCATTCTCTTCATGATAATTGAGACAGGCAATTGTGTGACAGATTGTGTACATCATTTCTAAAGGATAGAGCATGTACGAATACGTTTATATCGCATACAGGGATGTTTATAAATACTTAAATGATTCCGGCAAATTCGGCGGCAATCCCGTGAACACCGACTTCAGGCTGACCACATTAGCTTGTGGAAGATATCTGCTTACTTGTGAATTGTCCAACTATGCAGTGGCAGATGATGCTGCTGAAAAGTTTATCTCTGATGTGCTCGAAAAGTGCGGCGAAAAGCACCGTGGATTTTACCCTGAAGTGCCCCCGCAGGACACAAGGGATTCTGTCGCGGTAGTTGAGATACAAGAATCCGGGAAGAATTTTTACTACGATATGGATGCTGAAGTCCTCCATAAGATGTTAGAGGATCTGAAGACCGGATCCGGTGTCCAGCTCGATCAGAGAGGACTTATCAACTACTCATATCCCAATCCTGAGCTGCCTGAAGATTTTGTATTGAATTCCATCACGCATCAGATCTATCACGGGCCTGACAATACACCCGTATCTGTTATTAAGGCATATGAGCCGGATAAGAGGACGAGCAGGTTTCAGATCTCAGGTGACGACATAACTGTCAGTATCCGGGATGGAGATGACACAAAGACATATGATGTTCCGGCAGATCTTATTCCCGATATCAGAGATAAGGTAAAAGAACTCTGCAAAGAGCCCGCTGAAGCCTATGTGGATGCAGGCGATTGGGAAAGCTTTATCAGATTCGGTAAGAACGATGAGAGGATCTTCACAGATCCTGATAAGACCAAGGCACTTTTGGATTACATCGCCTCGAGAAGCACACTCCGGATTCCTCCGGTAACTGAGGTCAAGAATGATCCTCCGGTAATACCCGTCGACACTTCGAGGTGCCATATCTGCGGTGCGCCGCGCTATTCTGAGACATCAAAATTCTGCACTGAGTGCGGTGTCGAATTCAAGTAACAGTTAAAAAAACACACTATAAAAGAGGGAAGAATAATGGGAGATTCAAAGATCGAGAATGCAGGTGTAGAGGCTATTGAGGCAAAGTGCAAAGCACTCTACGGGGAACAGAAAGGCTATCACTTCGGAGTAAAAGTACCATATGTGTTAGGTGGCCCCGATCCTTTGGACCAGGTGTCCATCTATAAGAGCAACAGTGGTGGAATACCTCACTGGCATTACATCTCTTATGGCCTTACTGAACTTTATCAGAAGGACAGTGATTATGAGGAAGAGAGCGGCTACGGATTCGAGCTCTCGTTCAGGCTCGAAGATAAGGGTGAGCAGACGCCTCCAGTATGGCCTGTAAGCCTCATGCAGAACCTTGCACGCTATGTGTTTAAGAGCGGCAACGTATTCAAAGCGAACGAGCATATGGATGCCAACGGACCGATCTGCTTAGGGACAGAGACAAAGCTCACCGCATTCGGATTTGATATCGATCCGGAACTTGGTGATATGGATACACCATATGGTCATGTGGAGTTTATCCAGATCATTCCTTACACAAAAGAAGAACTCGAATACACGATGCTCTGGTTCGGTGAAAAGTTCATTAAGGCGTACCGCAAATATAATCCGATGGCAGTTGCAGTCATGAACAGAGACACTTATCTGTCGATCCCTGAATTCAAGGCGGAAGTCGAAGCAGGAATCGAGCAGGACGGTTCATCCACCGGCATGTTCTATATAGATGTTGCAAACATGGAGATTCGCGAACTGGAAGGACATAAGTATCTCTATTTTATGATCGGTGCGAAAAACCTTAAAAAGCTTACGAACCTTCTTAATGCGCGTCTTCCCAAGGGCCGTGATTTCTACCTCAAGACACCTTCCATGGGAATAGCTTTCCAGCCTGCCGAGCAGTCTGCCTGCGGCAAGGAAGAAGAGGACTTCGGACTTATAAAGCTCAGTCCTAAGAGCCTTGAGGAATTTGTTGCCATCCCTCCACACAAGGGTGTTTACAGATTAAAGAGCATGCCCGCAGTAGTCGAGATCGTTCCGACACTCATAAAGGATTCCGAAGGAAAAGTAGTGGAGACTATCGAGTAAACCGTCGGGGATAAAGGATATATGTCAAAACAGAATATCTACGATAATGAGACATTTTTCGAAGAATACATGAAGCTTCGAAGCAGGGAAGTTAATGCCAATAATCTCTTCGAACTACCGACGCTCTATTCGCTGATGCCGGATCTTGAACGTAAGAAAGTGCTCGATCTCGGATGCGGTTCGGGCGAGCGCTGCATGGAATATGTTCAGCATGGTGCATCGAAAGTCGTCGGTATCGATATTTCCGAGAAGATGCTCGAAGCAGCGAAGAAGAATTACAGTGATCCGAAGATCACTTACATGAACATGCCGATGGAAGATATCGGCAATATTGATGAGACATTTGATGTTGTCATCAGTTCGCTTGCACTTCATTATGTTGAAGATTATGAGGGCGTAGTAAAGAACGTTTACAGACTTTTATCAGACGGAGGGATTTTCCTTTTTTCACAGGAACATCCGGTCAACACATGTTATTCAGGCAAGGGTGACAGATGGACACGTGATGAGAACGGCAGGAAGATCCATGCGAATCTCGAGAATTACTGTGTGGAGACCAGATATGATTCGAAGTGGTTTGTTGAAGGAGTTCAGAGATATCACAGGATGTTCTCTACCGTTATCAACACACTTACTGATAATGGATTCAGGATCGTTAAGATAGCAGAACCTTATCCTACAAAAGAACTGGTCGAGAAGTATCCCGAGTATTACGATAATTTTCACAAGCCGGACTTCCTTTTCGTGAAGTCTCAAAAGACATGAAAGGATACTAATTCAAATGAATAAGATATTTGAGCAGGTCGACCGTTACATGCACGATGCTTTGCAGAATGCACTGCCCGGCATAAAGCCTTCCGATCTCGAAAAAGACGGCGCCATCTTCTATATGAACGGCAAGAACGGTACTGCATTTGACTGGTATGTGAATGAGCATTTCCCGAACTTCTTTATCTTCTATGGCGATAAGGAGAATCTCGGTGCTGTCAAAGCATCGCTCTATACTGATGGCGGACTGACCATCTATGTATATGGTGACAAGGGCCATGCTGAACCAGCGACTTTTGAGGAACAGGTCGAAGCAACCGAAGACGAGCTTCTGGGACTTGCAGTCCTTCTTACGAAAAATGCCGACTGCAACAAGGTGTGGGATGATGACATAAATTTTCTTAAAGCCGACGGCAGTCCGGATAAGAAGGATATCGAATTCTTCCTGTCACTTGAAGAAGCTCACAAACCCATGATCGAGCGCAGAGACCTTCTGCCCAAGACTGTAATCGTCTCGAAGAAAGTGCGTGAGGGCGGATGGAAGATCAGTTACGGAATGCGCACGGAGCCCACGAATGAAAGAGACAGCGGATGGTATTTCTGCGTCGGAGATGAGTCTGAAGAATACGTCAATGATCCCAAGAATCTGGAGATCTGGGCTGTGAACTCAGCATTGATGTATGAACCTTTACTAAATGAATTCATTACTTATCCTTACGATACAGCCATAGTGCGTGTGTCTGAGGATAGTTTCGAGCCCGATGAACCCGGCAAGCAGATCTTTATCTGCAAAAAAGAGAAGTAAATTTATAAGGTCAAGCAATTCTCTATATCCATAATCGATTTTCCAATATGCTAATATATTTTCATTAGCTATCTGTTAGTGTTTTCCGGGGAGGGTGTCATATGAAGAAAAGAATTGCCGCTTCACTAATGGTTATTGTCATGGCCATCGGATGCTTTACGGGATGCACCCCGGTCAAGGGATTCAGCTTCTCAGGTTTTACAGGTGCCATGAAAGAATTCGGACTGACAAAGGTCTGGACCACATTCGACAAAGATAAGATGCTGTCTGAACTTACTGACGATTCTAAGCCTTCATGTTATATCGAATCCGAAGATAAGGAAGAGGCACAATATTTCTACGACCACTATATCAATCCGACTGCTCCTGAAAAGTTTAAGATCAAGAAGATCGCTATCGCAGCGGCAAGAGAAAAACCTGTCAATAACCGTTATGTATCAACCCTCTACCTGATCGAGTTTGAGACCAGCAGTGATGCGGAAAGGGATTATAACCGCATTTCCTATAATCTAAGAGAAAAACAGCATTTCGAGATAGGTGACAAATGGGGATACAAATACACTATCAGTTATCACGAGACAAGAGCATACAATGCATTAGACGGAGCATATCTCTGCGGCAACAAGTTGCTTATACTCCTCGCATTGTCGAGCAAAACCAATGATAAGGGCATTGCCACAAAAGTCTTTAAAAAGCTGGGTGTGGAAGATCCTGCAAAACTTGCATAATACTTAGCAGTATTAAATTTGGGGAGATAACATAAATGGAAATCAATCAGGTCTACAACAGAGAACTCAAGGAAAAACTGGTTAATACAGGCATCGGGCTGCTTTTGGATAATCAGCTTATTACACAAGAGGATTTCCCTGGCCTATCGGTCGAGATGGGATATGTGTTCAGCACAGATGAAGACCAGATAGAGGCTCTGTTTAAGATCGGTTTCCCGGACAAGGAGTTTTTCTTCGCTGCCCAGAAGGGCAAGTTCATGATGGTAAACATCAACGATGCGATGTTCAGTCAGACAGTCGCTTTTATGTCGGCTAATCATCCGTGCATTCAGAACAATGAACTTCCTGAGACAAAGATCCAGAAGAAGCGCAGGGAAAAGAATAACAAGTTCGCAGCCAAAAAGAAGATCACGACTGCTGACCGTCTCATGACAAGATGGGATGACGATAGTGTTGTTCTCAAGGACTTAGAGACTATCTGCAGGAGAGCTGTAGCTTGCTTCTTTGTTATCCAGATCGCATGCGATATCGGCAAGAACAATTATCAGGAAGGACTTAACTACTTTAAGCCCATGTTAGAGAAGTTCGGCCTTATGGATCAGCTTAATTCAAAAGAGCAGCGCATTGTTGACGGAACATATTCCATGCAGGATGCTATCGACATGGATTGGGCTTATGAGGCATACTGGGCGCTTTGCTGGAGCCTTGGACTTGTAAAGGATATCAGCGATGCAAGTAATGTCTGTGACTGTGATAAGGCGATCGGCTTTGTCATGAAGTGTAATTCCATTGAAGAGTTTGCAAAAAAGTGCAAGCTCAGGAGCAAGGAAGACATCCTTGATATGCTTGATCTTTACTTCAGATATAACTGGGCTATCAACGATGCAAAGGTCAACCAGGGCACATCATTAGGCGCGCTTAATCCTTCCGTAGTTATAGAGAGAAGAAGAGGTCTCGAGTGGATAGTAAGCGAAGAGACTGACTGGTATGATCTGACGCTTCCTGCTTAAGCATTCTTAGGCTTTAAGATTATCTTGCCTGCGATAAGGAGAGCAAGCGCAATTGCAGCTGCGATTAGGATGATTATCTGATCACGGGAGATCAACGTCCCGTCGTGAGTATATCTGAAGTATTCCAGAACGAATCTCGAAGGCAGAGTAATGAAGATAACGATGAATATAGCGTGAGCCTTATTCTTCATCTTCATAACCAGTATCAATGCCAGAATATGGATAAGGATGAATACGGCCATATCAACGAGCTGGACGGGGAAGTAAGTGCCTTCATACTGATTGTGATATGCGACCGCAAAATGCCCTTGATATGCCTTTCCATGGCAGCACCCTGCAAGAAAGCAGCCAAGCTTTGAAAGACCATACATAAGAGGTGCGGCAGGGACATAAGAAGCTAATACAAGCAGAGGCTTATCTTTGAAAATGAGAGACGAGATGAGGATGCCGATCATCATGGCGACGCCTGCTGCAAGTCCCGAAAAACCGGCTCTTACACCTTCCGGTGTGATCCTTATCGTAGCAGATACAGATAACATCAAAGTACAGATGAAGGTAAGAAGGCTCGTATAGAAAATGGTCTGGCGTGCCACGCCTAAGCTGCGCATCAGAAGAGCAGCAGATATGAATCCCAGTATCAATGCCAGGATAACTATCGGCGCATATGGAGACCATCTGAATGCAGGTATATCGAAAAGAAAATTACCCAAGACCGACCTCTTCAAATTGATTGTTTTACAGGTACATTGTACATTAATTTATCTCGTGCGTTATAAATGCTGATTGTAAGCAGCCATGTCTTCATATAGACTATTCATGTTGATATAAAAATATGGAGGATAAAGCAATGAACAAGGAAGTAAAGGGCGGCATGTGACGGTATCGATTTTGATGATACCGACTTCTGCTGATAAAGCACGCAATTAAGGAACGAATAATGCCGAAAATGCTTTTTTCGGCATTTGTTTGCTGCTCCATCTCTGCAATTGATCTCTCCATATGGTACATTAGTACTATTACACTGAGGGAGGCAGACATGGACAACAATTTCAAACCATATATTCCTGCTGATAAAGTTACCACTGAAATGACTCCGGCATCGATCATACTCGGTATAGTTCTTGCCGTTGTATTTGGTGCTGCAAATGCATACTTAGGTCTTAAAGTCGGACTCACGGTATCAGCGTCCATTCCTGCTGCCGTTATCTCGATGACGGTCATAAGGATCATCATGCGCAAGGATTCCATCCTTGAGAGCAATATGGTCCAGACGATCGGTTCTGCAGGTGAATCATTGGCTGCAGGTTCGATCTTTACCATGCCTGCACTTTTCATATGGGCAAAAGAAGGCGTAATGGAAAAGCCTGCGCTTATCACGATCACCATCATTGCACTTGTCGGTGGTCTTCTCGGTGTATTCTTCATGGTGCCATTAAGAAGCGCCCTCATCGTAAAAGAACACGGTGTGCTTCCTTATCCGGAAGGCACTGCATGTGCTGAAGTCCTTCTTGCAGGTGAAAAGGGCGGCTCATCAGCAAAGTCTGTATTCATCGGCATGGCTATAGGTGCTGTAGTCAAGTTCGTAACTGACGGTCTTTGTGCTGTCAAATCAGTAGTATCTTTCAGACTCTCTTCACTTAAGACAGAGTTCTCTTCAGAGATCTATCCTGCGCTTATCTCAGTCGGTTATATCTGCGGTCCCAAGATCTCAGGATACATGTTCGCAGGCGGTATCCTCGGATGGTTCGTACTGATTCCGGCTATAGTTACATTCGGTACGGATCTTGTTATGTATCCTGCTACTGTCTCAGTTGCTGAGCTCTACGCCACAGGCGGCGCATCTGCCATCTGGGCGAGCTACATCAAATACATTGGTGCAGGCGCAGTCGCAGCTGCAGGCATCATCAGTCTCATCAAGACATTCCCGACGATCGTAAAAGCCTTCACAGGCTCTATCAAGGGTATCTCCAAAAACAGCGGAAGCAAGGCGAAGAATGAGCGTACCAATATCGATCTTGATATGCGCTTTGTACTTATCTCTATTGCTGTTCTTATTCTTCTGATCTGGATCATCCCGGCGATCCCCGTTACGATCTTCGGTGCGATACTTGTAGTAATCTTCGGCTTCTTTTTCAGTGCAGTTAGCTCAAGAATGGTAGGTCTTGTCGGAAGCTCCAACAACCCTGTATCCGGCATGACAATTGCTACAGTCCTTATCGCTACATTCTGCCTTAAGCTTACAGGCGATACAGGCGTTCACGGAATGCAGGGTGCTATCGCGATCGGTTCTATCATCTGCATCGCAGCATGCATGGCAGGTGATACATCACAGGACTTAAAGACAGGTTATATTCTTGGTGCCACACCTAAGAAACAGCAGATCGGTGAGATCATGGGAACTATAGCTGCTGCACTCGCGATAGGCGGCGTAATGGTACTTCTTGATTCCGCATTCGGATTCGGCACTGATAAGCTCGCAGCTCCACAGGCAACCATGATGAAGATGATCATTGAAGGTGTTATGGACGGCAATCTCCCCTGGACATTGATCTTCATCGGTGTGTTCATTGCGATCGTAATCGAGCTTCTGGGTGTATCTGCGCTTCCTGTTGCAATCGGTCTTTATCTCCCTCTTGAGCTTTCCGCTCCTATCATGCTCGGTGGTCTCATCAAGTTTATCGTCGAGAAGATCTACGGTAAGCAGAACGATGACTCAGGCAAGGGAATCTTATTCTGTTCAGGACTTATTGCAGGCGAAGGAATCCTCGGTATCGTGCTTGCGATCCTTACGGTTGCAGGTGTTACGGATAAGATCGACATAAGTTCTTTCCTTCCTACAGGAAACATAACATCACTGATCGTTCTCATCGGCATTGGTGCAGTAGTCTTCTTCATGGCCGGCAACGGAAAGAAGACATCCGGGAAAAAGAAGAATGCGAAATAAGGATAACTTTCTGGATTATGTTTTCGAGCGCACGGAAGGCCTTGTCTTCAACTGTTCAGATGAAGGCGAGGTCACCGTTGATATGGAGAACAAGGGCTTTACGAATAAGATCGCACAGCGTTTCTTCAAAAGACCTGAAGTGTCGCATATCAAGCTTGAAGGAATGGGCAGTTTTATCTTCATGTGCATCGACGGAAAAAGGTCAGTCTATGACATCGGCCAGCTTGTCAAAGATAAGTACGGCGACGAAGCAGAGCCTTTATATGAGCGCCTCAGCGTATACATGAAAAAACTCGAAGAAGTGGGATTCGCAAAGAGATCCGGAACATAAAGGGTTATTGACATAAGACAATTCTTAGTTGTATTATGACTCGAAAACAAGGAGACGGAATCAGTGCTTAATAACATGACAACAATGCGTTCCCGTAAGCATACTTATGACATTAAGTCGTATGGCATTGTTGTTGCGCTAAGATAATCCGTTAATAAGATCAAGTTACACCAAGGCCATTTATCACGAGATAAGTGGCCTTTATTATTTTCTAAGGAGGACATGAGAATGGAGATCAGAAGATTCAAAGATGAAGATGCACAAGCGGTATCAGAGGTTATCAGGAAGACCATCAGGATATCCAATACAAAGGATTATCCTGTGGATCTTATGGATGAACTTATTGCTTCTGAGACACCTGAGGCTGTCATAGGAAGAGCTTCATGGACTCATTTTTATGTTGCCAGTGATGAAGGAAAAATAATCGGGTGTGGCGCCATCGGACCATACTGGGGCAAGGAAGATGAGAGCAGTCTTTTTACGATCTTCGTGCTTCCTGAATATCAGGGAAAAGGTGTTGGGCGTGCGATAGTGGAAACTCTCGAGAAGGATGAGTTTTTCGTGCGCGCAAAGAGAATAGAGATACCTGCTTCTATAACCGGTGTGCCATTCTATCTGAAGATGGGTTACGATTATAAAAACGGTATAGCCACACCTGACGAAGAGCATCTGATAAGACTGGAAAAGCATAAAGAAATAAGGTGATGAACATGATCAGAGAGATAAAAGACAACGAGATAAAACAGTGCGTCAGCGTGATTAGGCAGAGCTTTAAGACGGTGGCTGACGAGTTTGGATTCACGGAAGAGAACGCGCCGCTCTTCACGGCTTTTGCAACGGATGAGGCAAAAGTCCTTATGTGGAAGAATGAACAGCACCGTCCGATGTACGGATACTTTGAAGATAATGAGATAGTGGGATATTACAATCTTGCACTTGCATCGGAGGACGAATGCGAGATAGGCAGTCTTTGCGTTCTTCCTGATAAGCGGCATTCGGGAATAGGCGATGCGCTTTTGGCTGATGCCGTATCAAGAGCAAAAGCAGCCGGATTCGATAAGATCAAACTCAGCATAGTCGAAGAGAATAAAGTGCTGCGCAAATGGTATGAAGATCACGGATTTGTTCATGTGGGAACGAAGAAGTTTGATTTCTTTCCGTTTACATGTGGGTATCTTGAGAAAGACCTGTGATGACAATATGAGGAGAAATTTATGTATAAATACATGCGTATCCAGGGAAGAGAAGATTCATATATAACCAAGTATCCCAAGGGCATTTTCGCCCTTTGCTGGAACCTTATAAGAGACAAGATATTGACTGAAGAAGAGGAGAAACTTTTTGTGTCGATCAACGAATGGTTCAAGGAACATCTCCCTGAACCTGAGGCCTGCAAGAATCAAGAGATGGTGATCACTTTTTTCAAATGTGAGACTACTGAAGAGATGGTAAAGAAGATAGAGCCTGCGGTCGCGCTTCTGGATAAGTACGGCAAGCCTTACGATGTCGTATATACCAACTTTGTCGGCACGATAGTCTACGAGGATGAGTGGCAGGTAGCAGTCAGAGTACAGGACGGGAAAATGGTATGAACGAATACCCGTTTTTTGAGAATGCCTATTTCATCATTGGCACCGCATATGCTGGCAAGTCAACCATGGTAAAGGAGCTTGCCGGAAAGCATAAAGGCATTGCATGTACAGAGAACTATCACGACGGCTATCCTGAAAAGCTGGATAGGGAAGAATTCCCGTGCCTTACATATACAAGGGATCTTAAAGACTGGCACGATTTCATTAGAAGGACGCCCGAAGAATACAAAGCCTGGATCGACGGTGTGCGAAAAGAATGCGAGATCATAGAACTCAGAATGCTGCCTGAGATCTGCAGTCAGGGAAAGCCTGTGTTCGTCGATACGAATATCCGGATAGACACTTTGAAGAAGATCACACCCGAAGATCATGTGCTCGTGATGCTTGCAGATCACATGATCTCCGTAAACAGATTTTTCGAGCGGCCCGATCCCGAGAAGCAGTTCCTCTATAAACTCATCATGGAAGAACCTGATCCTGAATATGCTTTGCTGAACTACAGGAAGGGTCTTGAACTTATTAATTCCAAAGAGGCTTACGATAAGCTTCTTAACTCAGGATTTAACGTGATCCTGCGTGATGAGAACAGGACTATTGAAGAGACGCTTGCCTTGGCTGAAAAAACTTTGGGATTGGTATAATCATTAGGAGAACAACCTGTAAGGGAGATAATATGGGTTACTACTATTTTCCGGATTACAATAACTGCATTGCTAATATACCTAACTCTGTCATGAAGTACTTCGGTGCAGAGACTGTTGGGAAGTCTTTGCTTGCTTTGGATAAGCATTTGAACCGTGAATATAAGAATGTTGTCCTCCTTGTTTTAGACGGAATGGGAATAACCATCCTCAATGATCTTGATCATGAAGGGCTCTTAAGAAAGCATCAGACAGATAAGATCGATTCAGTCTTTCTTACTTCCACTGTTCCTGCGACAACGGCGCTCATGACGGGCCTTCAGCCTTGCGAGCATGCATGGCTCGGATGGGACAACTACTATAAAGACATTGATAAGAACGTAACGGTCTTTCTTAATAAGATCCAATACACAAATGAACCCGCTGCAGATTACCATGTGGCAGGGACCCTTACTCCTTACAAGAGTGCTGTCGACAGGATCAACGAGGCAGGCGTTAAAACATATGTGTCATCGCCTTTTGCAGAGCCCAATCCTGATACTTTCCAGAAGGTCTTAAACCGTGTGAAGAAGCTCTGCAATGAGCCTGGACGAAAGTACGTCTATGCATACTGGCCTTCACCTGATGATGTTATCCACAAGACCGGATGCCATTCGGAGGAGACGAAAAAGTGTCTGGAGGACATGGAGAAAAAGATCGCAAAGTTCGCATCTGAGATGGGCGACACGCTTCTTATCGTGACTGCCGATCACGGCCTGATCGATACGGAGATTTCAAAGCTTCAGGATCATCCTGAGATCGTAGACTGCCTTGAAAGGCTTCCTGCACTTGAGCCGAGAGCAATGACTTTCTTCGTTAAGAAGGGCAGGAAAAGGGATTTTGTCAAAGCATTCAATGACGTCTATGGTGAGGAATTTGAACTTATTACCAAAGACCATGTTCTCAAAAAGCAGCTTATGGGAACACATCCTGAGCATCCCAAATTCCGCGATATGTTAGGCGATTATCTCGCGATAGCAAAGGACCGTATGTCCATCATGTTTGCAGAGGAAGAACCATGGAAGGCGATGCATGGTGCACTCAGTTATGAAGAGACCAAGGTGCCTCTTATCGTGATCAAGGATTTCTTCTATCTCGGAACTGACGTGGATGCTTACGTTGAAGAAGCTCTTAAGCGTCTCGAAAAAGCATATCCGTGGGCAACGAGAGAGCGCATGAACGATCACTACAGTTATAAGATCGAAGAGACTGACGGCAAAAAGGAATTCGTCAAGTACTACACCTGGGATGACGGAACTTCAAACAGATATGCTGAAGGCTGGGACGGTGAACTGTTTGTACAGCAGATAGTTGAGGATCACAGGAACCATATCGAATGGCAGAATGAAGTAAAAGAAGTCTTTGACGTAAGACCTGATTACGGTGTTGAGATTACAGGCTGGTACCTGGAAAACTTTGAGTTCAGACTGCATAAACTGGGCGGTTATTCCTGCTTCGTTCAGGCAGGCGACCGCTCTGCCGGCGCATCAAGGACGTTCTTCTTTACTCCCGAGAAGATGAGCGGTACTTTCGAAGAGTTCTTAAACAGCAATGACGAATTGTTCTCAGGAAGATTCGGACTTGATAAGGACTACATGAGGAACTTCAAAGGACTAAAGGAATTCCTCGGTTTTAAAGAATAAGTTTTCGCAAAGGAGAAATATATGAACAACTGGGATTACAAAGGAAAAGTATTTATCGTGACAGGCGCATCTTCCGGCATCGGAAAGAGCTGCGCAGATCAGCTCCTTGATTCAGGCGCAACAGTCGCAGGTATCGATGTAACAGAATGTGATATCGATATGCCGGCATACACTCATTACAAAGCAAGCATTACTGATGAAGATGAGATAAGTAAGATAATAGATGATGTGATATCAAAGCATGGAAAGATCGACGGCCTTGTTAATGCAGCAGGTATCTGGGGCAACAGCAAGCCCTTCTATGAGATAGAGACATCCGACTGGGAAAAGATAATATCCGTAAATCTTACGGGAATGTTCATCGTATCAAAATCAGTCTCAAAGGTCATGATGTCTCAAAAGGCAGGAAAGATCGTAAACATCAGCTGTTTAAGAAGTGCGATCTTCAGGAACAACATGACTGACTATGCGGCATCAAAGGGCGGTGTAGTTGCTCTGACATCTGCAATGGCATTAGACCTCGCACCGTTTAACATCCAGGTGAATTCCGTTGCTCCGGGCTTTACGTATACCGGCATGACCAAGAATTCTTTCGATAACGAAGCGGTAAGAAAGCAGTCTGAAGCCCTGATCCCTGAAGGCAGGCTTGGTCAGCCTGAAGATATCTCGAATGTGGTCTTGTTCCTTTTGTCCGGACTCTCGGATTACATGACCGGAACCAATGTTTATGCTGACGGCGGATATCACATACAAAAATAAGCGGTGTCATATTGCTCTTGTTTTATATAAAATATGGGAAAACTGATTTGTGAGGTTATATGGCTTTTATTCCGTTGGACTGTCCGTCATGTGGAGCCGGTATATCGATAGATCCAGAAGAAAGCGCTGCAATCTGCAGTAAATGCGGCAAGCCTTTTGTCGTTAAGGATGCGATCGTTCTTAACTATATCAGGATAGTCTCAGGCAATGGAAATGAGAGCGCGAAAGACATCACCAGCGAAGATTTCTTGATCGAAGATAATGTCCTTAAAAGATATTACGGCACATCTTCTTGTGTGGATGTTTCCGACAATGTAACAGTTATCGGCAGCAAGGCTTTCGAGGACTGCAAGGACATAAAAGAGATCCGCATTTCTGATTCTGTTCTGGAGATTGAAGACAATGCTTTTGCAGGGTGTGATAACCTGAGGGCAATTGTTTTTCCGGCATCTTTAAAGAAGATCGGCCGCTACGCATTTTCGGAATGTTCATGCCTTAAGACTGCTGACCTTCCCAAGACTATAGAAGAGATCGGATCTTATGCATTCAGCGGCTGCTTTATGTTAGATCTCGTTAAGATGCCTTCTTCAAATGCCAATATCCATGAGACCGCATTTATGGGTGATAAGGAAGTGCAGTTCGACTGGCCGGAAGACTGGTCCGGCAAGCAGCTTGATAAGCTTAAGATCGTTGCACCGACACAGGGCGGCCTTCTTAACCTGTGTGGTACAGACGGATCTTCTGATGATGGCACGTATTTATACATGGGTATCTCAGACCTTGGCATGTATGTCGAATCGAATAAGTATAACTTCTATACATATAGGGGCTTCATGAATCTTTTCTCGCTCGAAAAGAATAACGACGACCCTTATCTTCTCAGAGTCAGTGTGGAAAACGGCCGTCAGATGTACGATGCCATCGCTGATATCCAGAAAAGTTATTCAGAGCTTATAGGCCTTCTTGACCGTGCAGATATCAGCAGAAGCCTTATCGAGATGATCAACATTCCGCATTATATATGGAAACAGGGCAGACGCCTTACAGATTATAAGGTCATGGATACCGGTGTAGTGCCTGCCCTGCAGATAAGACTTACCAGGGAATAAGATCAGTTCTTTTTCGTCTTGAGTCTTAAGAAGGAATAACTGATCAAGGGCGCTATGAACATGGCCAGATAGATTAGTGTGATCCAAGGCTGATAATCGATATAGAACTCTTTAAATGTAAGGGTCCACGGATGCGGGACCAGTACCCATCCGACAAGATCTATGACTATGCTTATTCCCGCCCAGAGAGCGCCTGTAGCCATCGCTTTCTTCAGTGTGGGTTCTTTTACTTTTCTGAGGTAGAGAAGGCCAAATACCGTAAACAAGATGATGTTATAAAGCGGATGCCATGGCTTTGTCATCTCATATCCCTCACCCAGGCCGGGACCTTCAGCCATTGAGCCCATGTGAAGCACGAGGATGTTGAAGATTGTATGACCAATTCCTATAGCAGTTACGACCACATAGCAAAGCCAGTACCACAGAAGTGACATGCCGATATCTTTCTTCGAACCGAATTCTCTTAAAGTGTTCTTTCTCATAACTTTTTTCTCCATTACAAATGTGTTTTTCAAAGCAGCTGTTCGTTATGTCACCATTCTAAGAAGAAAACTAAGAAAAACCTTTGTATAAGGCTTATATGTCCCTTAAATAAACCTTAAATGCGAAAGGTGATATAATTCTTCCTGTTTTGGAATCTCTGTCAGGTGAGAAAAAAGAATATAATGTCCACATCGAGTGGGATACATATAAAGTTACTGAAGTGAAATGATGGGGTAAAGGTATTCATATGGCAAAAGAGATTTGGGATCTGTATGACCGTGACGGCAACAAGACCGGTGAGACTTTCGAGAGATACTTCGGAGGTTATAAGCACATTCCTGAAGGAAGATACCACCTTGTAACTGACCTTCTTGTGATCCACAGTGACGGAACTTATCTCCTCACGAAAAGAAGCGATATAAAAGATGTCTATCCCGGATACTGGGAGGCGAGTGCAGGCGGTTCAGCTGTAAGCGGAGAAGAGCCTCTGGAAGCGGCAAGAAGAGAATTGTTCGAAGAGACGGGACTTACACCTGATTCACTTGAACTTGTCGGCATTATGTTCAAGGACACGAGCCACGCCATGTATTATTCTTATATTGCAAAAGTCAGCTGCGATAAGAACAGCATAGTCCTTCAGGAAGGTGAAACCACAGACTATAAGTGGGTGGATAAAGAGGGCTTCCTCGCCTATGTGGATTCGGATGAAGCTATGACGGCGCACAATCAGAGATATGAGAAATACATTGATTCTTTAAGATAAGTTCTATAAGTGGAGGCAGCATACGATGCTTGATCAGTTTTCGAGAACGCGCTTACTTCTTGGCCATGAAGGCATGGACAAGCTTAAGAATTCCCGTGTTGCCGTATTCGGTATAGGCGGCGTTGGCGGATATGCCGTAGAAGCGCTGGCAAGGAGCGGCGTTGGTGCGCTTGACCTTATAGATGACGATAAAGTATGCCTTACCAATATTAACCGACAGATAATAGCAACGAGAAAGACAGTCGGAAAGTATAAAGTCGATGTAGCTGAAGAACGCGTTCACGATATCAATCCCGACTGCGTTGTCCGCACATATAAGACATTCTATATGCCCGATACAGCTGATCAGTTTGACTTCAGTGAATACGATTACGTCATCGATGCGATCGATACCGTGACGGGAAAACTGGAACTGATCATGCAGGCTGACAAGACCGGCACTCCCATCATCAGCAGCATGGGAGCAGGAAATAAGCTCGATCCGACGGCTTTTGAAGTAACCGATCTATATAAGACATCTATCTGTCCGCTGGCAAAAGTAATGCGCCGTGAGTGCAAGAAGAGAGGGATCAAATCCCTTAAAGTCGTCTATTCAAAAGAGGAACCTACACGTCCTATCGAAGATATGTCGATCAGCTGCAGAACGAACTGCATCTGTCCGCCTGGCGCTGAGAGAAAATGTACCCAGAGAAGAGATATCCCGGGCTCGACTGCATTCGTTCCTTCTGTTGTAGGACTCATTATCGCAGGTGAAGTTATAAAAGATCTGATAAAGGAAGTCTGATAAGGGCGCTTATTTAAGATCGTTCACGCTGAACGTATAGACCTTCGTAAAATCGTTGTCCAGGCATATGCTGACAGTAAAGTCATCAAGATTATATACACATGACCATTCGGTGAGCTTCTTGTTCTTAACCTTTTCCAGGATAGCCATCGCTTCCTTATCAGTTGTTTTTCTGCCTGTGCCAAGGCATGCTTCCATAGTTGGCAGTCTGTTGTCCGGGGTGCCTTTGTTATAGTATTTGCCGGGTGCTACTATGCTGTTTGTGCAGCATGGGTGTTCTGTTACGACCATCTCTCCGTCAAGCCATTCAACGACAACGTATTTTCCGGATCTGTCCGTTATGAACAGATGGTAGTCAGACTTGAGGCCGGAATGTACATCGAAGGACTTAAGCAGTTCCAGAGCCTCATCGACAGAAGCGCATTTGTCGAGGATCGCTCTGATGGCGCAGAAGATAATAAGGTCCGGCTTGCCTTTATCCTGATGTGTCTCATCAAGTTCCAGCTGCAGGATCCCGGCGCCTACACCTTTCTCGTTCATTCCGTCTACAACAAAATAAGGAGTCGCTACCATAACAAACCTGCCCAGAGGCGAATCGGGGTTTATAAGGCTGTTCTGGCTGACACCGAAAAGTCCGATATCCGCGATTCCTATGGATTCATAAGCGCCTTCAGGATGTGAATAGATAAGAAGCGTATCTGTCTCCGGGTAGTCGAAATTGCGTCCGAAAAGGTGCTTCCCGTCAGGTGTTACGGATGCAAAAGCAGAGCATCCGAAGCCTAAGCTTTTCTCGTTAATTCCAAAGGAGATACCATAAAAATGCCTTTTGAATACCCAGCTTAACATGCTGTCGACATCACCTGAACCTGAGTCAAGAAGCCCTTGCGTATCGGTGCATTCCAGGTTCTTTATGGTGTAAAAGCCGTCCGAGACCTTCTTTACCGTAAGCATGGTCCTTATGTGGCCGAAGAACATTACCGTAGGAACGATTACCATGAGTCCGTATGCGACAGGAAGCACGATCCTCTTCTTAATTTTGAAGATAAAACATATATCAAGTACAAGAGATAACAGGAACAGAACTGCTCCGGCCGGGATGAAGGGCATCCAGTTAAATGAGGATATTGAATTGACTTCGATGCAGTAAGGAATTACAGGCGCGGAAAGTGTCTGCTGGAGCAATTTCTCAAGATCCTTCTTCTCAGCATCTGTGTAGTTCTTTTTCTTGGCTGCGCGCTCGATCCTGTCCTGTATAAAGCTGTCATAGAGCCTGTAAAGGCTTTCTTCGACCTCACGGAATTCGGTCTCATCCACAGCTCTCAGCCGGCCAGTTAAGGTTATGTGCTGAAGTTCTTTTGAATAGTAGATGTTCTTGTCCTTTTCGCTGAGACGGGATATATCAAGCAGGATGAATTTAAAATCGTCGCTGTTAATGGATCCCAACACCTGCAAAGTCTTATCCTGCAAGTCGATATCATCATAGTAGACCACGACGTCAGTCTTAACAGTCCTGCCCAGATCTTCAGGCTTAATGTTCTTGTAATCAAAGTCTCCCGCGAACAGACCAAAGAACCAGCCGCCGAAGAATCCTGCCAGAATCATCAGGATGCCAGCAAGCATTAGTATTGTGGTGATTACGATAGCTTTTTTATTTCTTTTTTTACCCATAAGACGGATGCTTTAAAAGCTTTTAAAATGCCTATTTCCCCTGAAGGAGTATAACATTTTAGTTTCAGTCTGAACAACCTAAAAAGCCTGTCTGTTATGCAGATGTAACACTGTTAAACGGGCTGTTTTTCCTGTTTTCGGATAACATCATTTAAGAATGAATGATTATTATTCTTCATGAGTGTTAATATAACGTTATGTTGACCAATAGAGACATCCTGAAGATAGCGATGACACAGTCCGCAGAAGACATAGGCTGCAGGGCGGAGGATTTCCTTGCTGATTCCAGTGTGGTCGTAGATCTTAATATCGGACCTAATGCCAAGCAGTACTATAAGGATCCGATCGGATGCAACTTCATATCTTACGGCAGCAATGTCGTGGCCGGCGTGACAGAAGAGACGGCTGACATCGTCAAGGAATATATAGACAAGTTCGAATTCTATCATCTCTTTGAGACGCCTAACATGCACTGGCTTAATGAGAGACTGGCGCCAAAGGGTCTTGCCGTATGCTTTATGGCTGAATACTATCTTCCTGACATAAACAGGCTCATCAATCTGCCCTGTCCATACGAGCTGCGTGTGCTCGAAAAGGGTGAGTATGAGGATCTCTATCTCCCTGAATGGGCGAATGCCTTGTGCGAAGACAGGAAACATCTGGATGTTCTGGGTGTCGGTGCCTACGACGGCAGCAAGCTGATAGGCCTTGCAGGGTGCTCTGCTGATGCGCCTGAGATGTGGCAGATAGGTGTTGATGTCCTTCCTGAATACAGAAGAAAAGGCGTCGCATCTGCTATCACTTCCAAGCTGGCTCTTGAGATCCTCGAGAGGGGAAAAGTACCTTTCTACTGCACTGCGTGGTCTAATATCAGGTCTGTAAGAAATGCTGTCAGGAGCAGCCTTATCCCTGCCTGGGCAGAGATGACAGTTAAGCCTGCCGACACTGTAAAAAGTATGAATTCATAAAGATAAAGCACCTGAAAACGGCCTTTTTCGACATGGTCAACTGATATACTTTGTATAGCTTAATTAGAATCAGGAGCTAAAAGATCCAAAATGATATATGAAAGACAATCTTATGTCTCAGGAAGCATGTGTGACTGCAAACTGAGGCTTTCTATACTTGCTGCAGACGGAATAGTCGAGAATGCGGTAACCGAATTAATGGGTGACCTTGGCATAGACGGAATCGTTGCCATGGAAAAGTATAAGGCAATGTGGCTCATCGCCAAGAATAACATCTGCTTTGTCAGAAGACCTTCCTGGAGAGAAGAGTTTACCGTCAAATGCTATATCTCAAGCTACTCAGTCGTAAAGCTGAATATAGATACGATAGCAGAGAGCAAGACTGGCGAGCTTCTATTGAAGGCCAGGACGGAGCTTGCTGCGGTCGATCTGGAGAGCGGAAAGATAAGAAAAGCTGAGAGCGTAGGCTTTTTGCCTGAAATGGCTCATGAGACAGAGACTTCAGGACTGGACTTTTCGCGCTTCCCGAAGACAGGCACTGAACATGAAGAGACCATAAAGGTCCGTTCAACGAGCCTTGATTACTGCTATCACACGAATAATATCGAATACGTACGTTTCATGCTGAACACATATGACATCGGATTCATCAAGACACATGAACCTGAAAGGCTTGAGATCCATTACTGCAGTCAGTCCTTTGAAGGCGAAGCTCTTGATATCGAAAAGCTTGCCATGGATGACGGCGACCTGTTCAAGATCGTAAGAGACGGCACTGAGATTACCGCGTGCAAGATAAAGTGGTCAGAAGAGTGACTTCTTAATACCTTGAGCGGATATCGTATTTTGTGAGCAGTTCGGAGGTTCCGTTGCTGCCGGAATAAGATGACAGCATTGCAAAATCTGACGATGCATAGAGCTCCCAGACCTTATCAATGCTCATTCCTTCGAACTTCGTGCCTTTGAATAATTCTGCCCAGGCCTTATTCCATGCTGTCTTCTCATACTTCATAGAAGAGCAGATGCGGAAATAGTTGAGGATGAAGTCTCTGTCAGGTGAAGATAGATTATAGTCGAGCCAGACCAGGAAACGCACGGAACTCTCACGGTCAGGTTCATTCTCGACTGTCTGGAGTTCCCAGCCTTCGTCGTTATAAAGGCCGTTCTTAAAAGCATAGATAAAGCGGCAGTAATCTGCGAAGCGCTCGATGTAGCCTGAGTATTCCAGGTATTCCTCATCCCAGCCGTTTTGGATAACATGCGCGAGCTCATGTACAAAGCAGTCAAAGTCTGTGGGATTGTTCATGAGCCACTGGTCATGAATATGCACATTGTTTTCCCATGCTTCGGCTATCTCGTAACCTTCGTTCTCTATGTGAAGTACCACGTCGACCGGAGCATTGCTGTATTCGCCGAATCTTTTGTAGAGGCGCGGATAGACTTCCCAGAAGACTTCCTCCAATGTGCCGATCTGCTCCATAGATGTGTTCTTCTCCCACTTCGCGAGGTCTATTGTCAGTGAATATGAAACACCGTCTATGGTGGCCTGCTGTAGATAGCCGTTATCTATGGTGCTTGTTTTTATATCAATAGAGGTTTCTGTAGGGACAGTACTGGTCTCAGACGTTGTGGCGGCCGTTGTTGTGGTTGTCGTTGTTGTAGCCTGAATGGTCGTCCCGCTGCTTTCAGTCTTTCCGCATCCTGCGAAAAGAAGAACAGGTATAAGACATAAGGCTATAAGCTTCTCTTTACGGAACAAAAGGTTCACTCCTGTCATTTTTTCCGCGTAGTATATCACAGAACATTTTTAAAAGTAGGCGCGGAAATTAAAGTATTTTTCCAAAAATTAACATTAAAGGAGCCGCTCATAGCAACTTGTTCATATTCATACTTTATAATAAAACTTGTTTTATTCGGTTTGCCGTAAGACAGGTGATGTTATTTTGAATAAGAAGAAGCATAAAGGTCTTAGCATAAAGATTGTTACAGCCGTATATTCCGCTGTTGTTATTGTTGTGCTGACAATCATTATCGTTGTTGTCGGATATGGTCTCTATGAATGCCATGTGGATTAAGATGGGTATGAACTTCAAAGAGTGGAGCGATTAACGGGATATTGAGAATTGTTATGGGAAGGGACATCAGATGATCATCAAGAAAATTCTGTTTACTATCAGCAATGATCTGGCACTGACAGGGCTTCTTGCACTGGCATATTATCTGATCCGAATTCTTCCTTACAATGTACTGTCGATAATAATTGAGTTCGTATTATTATTGTTGCTATTCCTCTTTTACTGGCTCCGCATAGTGACAGTTACAGGCGACGTATACGATGACGAGTACGATTTTCTTTACTTTATTTTCCTGAAGATGATCTTCTTCATTATCAATGTCATAGCTGTCGCTTTGATAGATGCATTTGCTCCTCCGCTCATTGTCATGATCCTTTTCGGAGTAAATACAATACTTGTTTCTGGACGCCAGTATTACCGGATCATTCTTCTTATGCGGTCTAAGTATGAGAAGAGTGATGGATATGTCCTGTCTGCGAAAAGAAAACTAGTCTGGCACAGCGGTGGTGGCCGGGGGTTTTTCGCTGTCTATCATGTTGCAGAATTCGGGTTTGAAGATGGCGGTTCAGTTTTCATAACAGTTGATCTCTATACATATCTCAGGATCAAAAGAAATAAAAAGGTCAGCCTGATCAGATACCCGCTCCACAAGGACGGGCAATTCCTGGAGCTTGTCGTCAGAAAATAGATCAGGACTTAAAGATGTTGCTTAATATGCGCTCTGAAAGCGGGCGCTGGGCAATGTTCTTGCTTGCATCATCATCCGCCTTTGCAGACATGTATGCAAACGAATCCCTGTTCTCCATGGCAACTGAATTCTTTAGATCAATATACTGCGCAATGTCCGGTGCTTTATCAATGGTTACCGATCCGTAGAATCTCATGTTATTGAACTTCTGCCTGATGAATGGGATAAAAGCTATCAGGCCAAGTGAGAATACAGGAATCCAAATAAGCAGGAAAACTATCAGGCAGGCAAGGAAATTAGCCCTTTCACCTGACAGAAAAGCAACCGGAATAACTGAAATAGCAGGCAGGATCAGAGTTAACCCCAAGTATTTCAGGATATCAATGATCAGTTTGGGTGCAGCATGCGAATAAACGCTCTTCTTGTTGATAGGAAGAGAACCTGATGCTTTGCCGGTCTGTCCGTTTACAGCTATACCGTATGTTGAGCCTTCGTATTCGATATTAAGGAACCAGACGGGCATCAATGCATAAGCCTGTTTGAAGTTATCTGAATATGAACCGGAGACGCCTATAGCCTTGTATTCATCATAATCAGAAGTGGAGAATGACTTGACGATCTCGGATGCATAATTATCAAGACGTATCTTAATGACATCGATCATATCAATTGCCGACAGGTCATAACGGTTCGCGAAAAAGCCCGGCAGATACATATCGTGATACTCTTTCAGATCTTTATAATCGAAAGGCTCGATCGCTTCCATCAACGTGTTGCTGATACTTCTGCAGCCGTCGAACGGAACCCGTCTTACCTTGTAATTAAGAGTTCTGTCTATATCATAATTCTCGATCTTTTCGCCCTGGAACTTCTGTCCCTTACCTCTTACATCTGCGATGCAGTCAGCATCAAGAAGCCAGAACGGAACATAGTAACCCGTGATCTTCGAAAGGACAGCTTTTGAGGTAAACTTCTTCGGGACATTCTTCTGCTTTTTCGCCCACTCAAGATAATTAGCGATGGCTTCCTCTTGTCCAACCTTGAACGGAATAATAAGGTCAGGCCTGAATACTGTGGAAAGGCAACGCTTGATCAGGGTAGGAGAGCCACAGAAAGCACAGAATGTAGCTGATGTATTGTAATCCGTAACCACGGCTGCACCGCAGGAATCGCAAATAAACTCCTGCTTATTATCTTCTTTCTCATCCGCAGCATCAGTATCGCGGTTCTCGATCCTGCCCAAAGGCTTAAGGCTCTCCGGGTCAAAAAGACTGCCGCACATATTGCAGACAAGCTTGCCAGCTTTTTCGTTATAGAAGATACTTGCTGCACAATTCGGACACTTGGCAGAACCCGTGCCGAATTCATTCTCAACATTATAGTTATCCATACCGTATCCCTTACCGCAAAAGAACAACTGTAAAAGTGAATCTGAACACTATTATTATATCACGGCGTTTTTTATAACTGGTAAAAGCGCATGGCCTGTAAAGTCGAGTGCGCAAAACTGTACTCTTTTCGAGGGTAAATGCGTACGATTTAAGGCCTTGTAACGCACAACGGGTAAAAATGTACGCATTTCGAGGTCAAATGCGTACAGTTTCGCGTACTGTCCGGGGCGAGGGGTATTTTCGAGGCTGAAAAAGGTTCGGCTGTACCCGCAATTAAAGCTGTGCGAGCCCATTGCCGAAATTTTGCCAAATCAGGTCTCAATTCAGCAATTATTTGGCAAAATGGAAAGCTTTTGTCAAAATCCTTGCCAAAATCACTATCGTTTTAGCAAAATTTTAGCAAAAGCGTTTTCGCGGTTCGAAAATGCGCTTCCCGCGGGACGCAAAAAAGCTCTCGCCCCGCCAACACAAAGGCCGCCTTCGTAACAGAAGACGGCCTTCCTGATAGGGAGCGGCTAAGATATCAAGCCTTATACTCTACGTTGTTGATCGTGATCTTTGCGATGCTGTCTGTATCTACGAGGCGGTTGAACAGTACGATGAATCCGTTGTATGTGCCGCAGATGTAGCCGAAGCTTGCGACCTTATCACGTTCGTATACGAGATACTCGGTTCCGTCCTTATATGTGATCGTGCACTTAACGAGAGAATCAATGTCCTCGCCCTTGGGGGATTTACCGCCTGTGGAATCCCACTGCATTGCGATAGGGGAGATCTTGACTGTGGCGCCGTCAGCGGATTTGAATGTCTTGGAATCAAGCTTATCTGCTACAGGAATAACAACGCTCTTCTCGTTCTTGATGTAGCTTGTGTCGCCCTTTTCATTATTTTTCTTCTCAATATTGGCTCTTGTATCAGTTAATTCCTGGCAGTGGAGGGTGATGTGGTCGGTTATGGGCTTAGCGAATTGAGATCCGAAGAGGTTGTAAGACTCGCACATATACTCGTAGCAGTAGAGCTTTGTTTCTGTTGATTTCTCAAGGTCTACCCAGATCTTGCCGATGCCTTCATCAAATCCGAAAATGATGTTCTGATCTTCATTGAAGAATGCGCCCTTTGCCTCATTCTCCTGCTGGCTATAAACAAAGCAGTTTACACCTTTGGCTCTCTCGACTGTGTAAGCTACTACGATTCCCCTGTCGTCACGTACAACTGTCTCAACTGTGATAGTCGTATCGCCGATTGTAGTTGAGACGGGCTCTGTTGTGTATTTGCCGGTCAGAAGGCGCTCCGCAACCGCAGGATCCTGAGCTACGTATTCGATCTTAGGAAATGTAACTTCGTAAGTTACCGGGTTACCCTTATCGTCGTACTTACCGTTCTCGACGAGAACTTCGTTGTGACTCGCTACATTATTCTTTCCTTCGTTGCCCCAGATCCTGTTGAAGAGCTCTCCGCCCATTGCGGCATTGACTACGAAAGGTGATGCCACTACGACTGCAGCTGCTGCCGCAGCGATCTTAACTCCTAATTTGCTTATCTTAGCTTTAGTTGAATTTCTCATTATAGATTCCTTCCCCGCCAAGTATTCATCCGAGAAAACATGATCTTCCACACCATCTGTGATGTGATCGAATTCCTCAATACTTATATCGCGATCGAAAATGTCTTTTTTAGTGTTGTGTTCCATAAGTAATCTCCTTTAATGGATTCCCCTCTGGTGAATGCTCATTCTGTTCTTCAGGCTTGTCCTAAGTTCTGGCGCATCATCTTCTTGGCCCGTTCATAGCGTTTTCGTACATTTGCCTCTGTGATGCCCAGTTCTCTGGCAGTTTCTGCGACCGAATAATCATGAATGACAAGGCAGTTTACGACGTTGAAGTATTTGGGAGGAAGCGAATTCATAAGTGGTGTGCACACAGCTTCCAGTTCACTTCTGTCATCTTCAATGGCCTGTTCGCCGCAGATCTCTTCGAGATTGTCCGAGTAGCTTACGATCTTGTTCTCGTTATTTCTCTTGTTATAGATATTGATCGAAGCATTCCTGATCACCGTTATGATGTACCTTTTGCAGTCATCCGAATCAGCTTTGCGGAAAAACACCTTGTGCTTTATAAGTTGCAGAAAAGCTTCCTGGACGGCATCTTCGGCGAACTTCTCATCATGCAGCACGGATAGCGCCACACGGAACATCTTCTGTTCGTACAGCTCATAACAGCGCTCTATGAATGATCTCTGTTTTGAAGGCAGTGCCATTTATCAGGTCTCCTTGTCTATTCCTATAGAAGGCCGCCCACCAGCTTTTTTCGGGATCCCATGTCCGGCCTTCTATCCTATATAACAATTCGAAAACCGGATCTGTGACAAAATCTTTTTCAATCCATTTATACACTATGCCGGCCTTACTTATTAGGCATAGATGCAAGAATATATACGATGTACACTATATGACCATTTTTTCGAGGCATATGGTGTACATTAAAAACCTTCAAGGAATGTGATAAGACAAACTTGCTATAATCAGGGAAGAACTGAAGGAGGCATTAGCATGGCTGAGATCGAACGCGGGATTTATTATGTTGAAGAGATTGCGAAGGGTATTTACAAGATATACGAGCAGCGCAATGCGGCTGTTTACCTTGTAATAGGTGAGAAGAAGGCCTGCCTTATAGATACGGCTTACGGCCTGACCGACCTTAAGGCGCTCGTATCTGAATATACTGATCTGCCGGTTACGGTTATAAATACGCACGGCCATATTGATCATGTGCTCGGCGATCACTGGTTTGAAGATGTGTATCTGCATCATTCGGAAAAGGCCATGTATGATGAGATCACAGAAGAGTTCTCCCAGATGATCAAAGAGCCGTGGGTACTGGACTTCTACGGCGATTTTATTAAGGGGCTTGATGTCGACAGCGTGAATTTCCCTGTCCCCAAAGACATCACTGAAGGTGACGTGATCGATCTCGGAGGGAAGACGCTTGAGATCTATGAGATGCCCGGTCACACGGAAGGCAGCATCATCGTTGTTGACCGTGCGGATAAGATATGTTTTTCGGGCGATTCGATAATAGAGAATCTCTGGCTTTTCCTCGAAGAATCGATGGAGTCTTCAATCTATCTTGATTCGCTTAAGCGTGCGAAAAAGATCCTATCTGACGGCGGCATCGAAAATATCTACAACGGCCATTTCAGCTATGAACCGATAGCGCTTGAAAAGCTCGATACCATGATCGAGGGCATGGAGATGATATTAAGCGGAAAGCTTGAGGGCGTACCTGTTGAGAATCACGCTGGCAAGGGCATCGAATACTCCCACGGCGGCTGGAAGGTCATCTGCCGCGAATAACCTCTGATTAACCACTTGTATCTGAAATGGCGAAAATTACCCCGTTTCAGATACAAAAATGCGGAAAATGTATCTGAAATGCACTTTTTTGAGCGGTTTCAGATACACGGCAAAGCACGCTTCCAGACCCAAAATTACGATGTGGTATAATGTCGCTGTCCGGGAGGGGACCTTCCGGGTAAAAAACAAAAAATAAACCAAAGGGGAAAAAGGAGTTTATTTTTATGAAGAAATTTACAAGAATGGCGGCAGCCGGTATTGCAGGAGCATTGATCCTTGCAGCTACAGGATGCGCCAACAACAATTCAGGTGACCAGACATCTGCTACTAAGTCAGAGACAACAGCTGAGATCACAACAGAAGCAACCACAGAAGCTCCTTCTGAGTCGACAGATGCTACTGCAGCTGCGCACAAGGTTGAAGTTGAGGAAGTAGTTCTGGACTCTAAGAAAGATGCGAACGGAAATGAGTACAAGACGATCGTTCCCAAGATCACGATTGACGGCAAGGAAGCCAGCGAGCTCAATGCATCCATAAGCAGCGTTATCCAGAAGAATTATGGTCTTGAGGAAAATGGCGAGTATGTTGACGGCTATCAGACGAAGTTCGTTTGGGCTGTTAAGGATAACATCATCTCAATCATTTTCGATGCTGACTATCTTACTGAAGACGGTGGAGATACAGTAGCTTTCAACTACAACATTGAAACACTTGCAGCTGTAAGCAATGCAGATGTGATTAAGGCGTATGGTCTCTCTGAAGACGATTTCAAGAAGAAGGTTGCAGATGCTTATACAGGTTATTGGGACAGTTCAGAAGGACTCAAGAACGAAGATAAGGCTAACCTCAAAAAGAGCATTGATGAGATCTCTTTAACTACAGTTACACCATGCGTTCTGCCCAATGGTGAATTAGGTGTAATAGGCCGTATCTATCTGCCTGCAGGCTCACAGTTCGAAGATATAAACGTCGTCTTCGATCTCAAAGATCTTAAGGCAGCAAGTCTCTTTTCTTGATAGTCGGATAACATAATGTAAAAGGCGGCGGGAGGAGCAAATTTCTCCCGCTTTTCATATACGGGTTGTTGAGGAAGGCCGCATGGACGATAAGATAATCTCGAAAAACAAGAAATACTGGGAAAATCATGCCAATCTCTGGTTCGGCACGACGGCTTTGCCTAAGTATGGAGTCAAATTCGTAACGGAAGATGATCTGCACTTTTTCGCAGATGTTGAAGGGAAGAAGGTCCTTGAGATATGCTGCGGCAGCGGCCATTCACTTAAGTTCCTTGCTGACAGGGGCGCCAAGGAACTGTGGGGTCTGGACCTGTCGCAGAAGCAGATCGATAACGCCAGACAGTATCTTAACTCGAACGGCTATGATGCCAATCTTATCTGCGCACCCATGGAGGCAGACAGCGATATTCCTGAAGGTTATTTTGACTACGTATATTCGATATACGGAATAGGCTGGACAACTGATCTTCCTGGCATACTTAAGAAGGCTGCCTCATATCTTAAAAAGGACGGCACGTTCATATTCAGCTGGGGGCATCCTCTGCATTACTGCGTCGCAAAATCCTATGAGACAGGCGAGGACGTTGCAGATGATGGCGAACTGGTTTTCGCGCACAGCTACTTCGACGAATCCTACATCACGATGCCCGTTCACGACAGCTCTGTATCTTTCGCTAACAGGAAAATATCGACATACGTCAATGCCTTATATGACGCGGGCTTCATCATCGAAAAAATGGTCGAGCAGACAGACGGGAAGACTCTGGCTGACACCGAAGATGACAGTCCCAAAGCCCTGAAAGCAAGAATGCTCCCGCTGTCGGTTCTTTTTAAATGCAGGAAATTATGAAATAATCTCTTTTATATAGCTAATTACGAAATGAATGAGGTTCTAATAATGACTGAACAGAATGCAAGAACCAACAAGCTGGCTGTTATAGGCTTTATTATCTCGCTTGCCGCACCGGTTCTCTTTGGAATATCGTACATGTTCTACAATAACATTATAGAAACTGTTTCGAAGCATTTAGCGAGTTATCTGATTGTGGCTTCAGCTTTTATAATGCCCGTGGCAGCATTTGTTTTCTCTATCATCGGACTTATTATCTCAAGCAAGAGAAAACAAAAAGGCAAGGGCTTCGCCATAGTATCGCTGATAATGAGCGGACTTGAAATATTAGGTTCTTTTGGCGGAATAATTTTGCTGCTATCGACAGCAATCTTCTGAAGTCATTTGTGAGTTGAGGATGACCATGTAATCCTTGCATCTATAGCGAACAAAAAACCTGCTGACTTAAGATCAGCAGGTTCTTTTTATTCATCAGGCTCCGGCTCCTAACATTCTTACGAGGATCCCGGGAAGAATGTATGTTACGAATATCAGAAGCAAGACTGCGATGCAGACCCAGATTGCCACTGTGATCCTGATCAGCTTCTTATTACGCTCCTTGCTCATCTTGCCCTTGAGCTGAAGTCCTGCAAGTGCGGTGTTAATTCCGAAGATGCCGCTTGCCAGGATCAAAAGAAACGGTGTAAGAACAATGTCTAACTTCACCATATAACTGAGAAAATACACGATCAATGCGGCTGCTGAAGTGATTATCACGCCCTGTCCGCAGATATAGACCTTCTTTAAGATTTTGGCTTTTTCTTCCTCGGTATAGTCTGCGACCATTACCAGTGTTTCTTTCAGATTCTCATCCATTGTGTCACTCTTCCTTTCTCCGCTTAGAAGCTCGCGGATATCAATGTCGTAAAAATCAGCCAGCTCGATCATTATGCTGATATCCGGCATAGTGTTACCATTCTCCCATCTTGAGACTGATCTTGATGAGACATTAAACTTCTCAGCAAGTTGTTCCTGGGATAAGCTGTGCTCGTTTCTAAGTTCCTTTAAAAGGGATCCTATCTTGACCTGGTCCATGTTGGTTCTCCTTTCGAGCTGATGGTAACATCAACATGTGCCGGATTAACACGACAGAGAGTGAGAGATGCCGTATTTTGCTGACCCGACAGCGGTGTCGGGTTCATTCTAACATATAAAATGGTGCTGTCTTCTGTAGTTTCAGGAAAAGTGCAATGTGCATTTTCCGCTGAAAACAGCTCGAAAAAACGATAAATTGACTTAGATGTTCTTCTGGAGTTTAATTTTATAGCTTCACAAAATATGGTAATAGGAGAATTAGAATGGCTTCAGATGTTAAGTTTGCAGTAAAAGATGCAGTGAATAAGCAGGTGCTTACACCTGTAACGGTAAGTGACGAGCTCCGTGATGAATTCCTTAAGAAATCAAGATCAGCTTCATGGAAGCTTCTTCCGGTGTCGATAATCGTAAGTGCAGTAGTCCTGGCGATCATCATATTGCTTATCTGCTTCCTGAGATTTTTTGTTATCAGCGCGATTGGACTGTTGTGCATAATTTTCCCGTTCTATGCTGTCTACAATATTTTCGCGACTGCAAAGGCGATCAAGAACCAGGATTATGAATTCCTGGCAGGTGAGATAATTGGCAAGACTGACAGCGGCTATCAGGTGAACGGCCTTGAAGGTCATAATATCAGTCCTTTCATCGGCAAGAAGGAATACGATCCCGGAGAGAGGGTTATCGTCGCAAGACTTAATGATGAGCTGAATCTCATTTCTGAATAACCGGAAGGTAATACTATGACAAAGATCATGTTCCTGGCAGACCTGCATGGCAATATGCCTGCGACTCTTGCACTTGAGAAGGCTATCTCAAAAATCAAGCCTGACGAGATATGGTTCCTCGGAGATGCCGTCGGCAAAGGCCCTGAGAATGACAAGACCGTAGACTGGGTAAGAAGCCACTGCGATCACTATATTGCAGGCAACTGGGATGACGATGTCGTCAAAGGGGACCAGCCTGATAACCCGTACCGTGCGAATTACGCATTCTACAGAAAACAGCTTGGGGAAGAACGCCTTGAGTGGCTCGCAAGTCTTCCTTTTGAAGATGAAGTACTTATAAGCGGCATTAATTTCAGACTGCTGCATGGAAGACATCTTGATATCAACTATCATCCGTATCTGACGATGGATGAGCTGAAGAAGGGCTTTACAGACAGTAAGGGAAAGCTTCACGGTGGTTTTATCAGTGCTGACTGTCATATGCCTTATATCCGTGAGATGGATCTGGGATATGCCATCAATACGGGAAGCGTAGGCAATTCCCTTGGCGTTACCAGATGCCACGCTCTGGTGATAGAAGGTGATCTGGGATCAGAGGAACTGACTCCGATCAGCATGAATATCTTAAGCATTCCATACGACAACAAACTTGCCGCCGAGATTGCAGAACAGTATCCTGTTCCTGACAGGGAAGCATATCAGAAGGAAGTCCTTACCGGAGTTTATTCCAGGTAAACATGTGTCTTATCTTTGCAGTTATAGTTCCTGTAGCAGTCTGTGAACCAATTCTCAGCAGCTGCTGATGCATGCGGTCTGATGGGGTAAAGGAGAATTAAGGATGGTCTCGATTTTTAAGAAATATCGCATAGCTTATTGGGGTATCGGGATTGCCATAATAGCCATTATGGTATCGGTAATATTTATGTTCCCGGATATGCCGTGGTATTTTAATCTGCTCGAGGTGGGCATAGCATTGATACTGGTATATGCTGAAGCTATGTTTTTTACGAAGCTTGCATCAAAGAAACTCGCAAAAGATGTTCTCCCGCTCTATAGTAATTGCCACGTAAATGAGTACATTAATGAGCTGAAGAGGCTTTTCGACAAAAAGGCCAAAGGAGCCGTCGTATCCCTTTACAATATGTTGCTTGCAGGCGGATATGAAGCTGTCGATGATTATGACGCGGTATATGAATGCGCCCAGAAGCTCAATTCGAAGTCCTACAAGAACGAGTATCACAGATGCATGATCAATTATTTTGTTCAAAGGGATCTTATAGATCAGGCTCAAAGTGAGATCGCTGAACAGAGAAGACTTGCTGAGAATATAAAGAACCCAAAATACAAAGAGATCATTGAGCGCAGCATTGCAAATGCAGAATATGCTATCAGGATAAAGCAGGGCAATTACGAAGGCGCAGAAGAATACTTTTCGAAAATGCTGGCAAGTGAAGCCGCGGATGCGCCTATCGGCCAGGCAAGCTATTCATTTTCATTGGGAAAACTGCTTGTCCTTAAGAACGAACCCGAAAGAGCAAGAGAATATCTTCAGAAAGCGAGCGACATCGGCGGCGATACAAAGTACAAGATACGCGCCGATGAATTGCTTCTGACTCTTGATAGTAAAGATTAAGGGTGACCGGCCAGAGAAAGGGCCGCCTCGTCTTCGAGACAGCCCTGTTTTTGCATCTTTAATGCTGCTATGTTTTACTTGATCGCCATGAAGGCATCATAAGCTTTCTGCGCACCCTTTTCCTTGAAAGGCGGCTGGTTATTCTCGAATTTTCCGCCTTCGTAAAGGAAAAGGACATACTGTTTGTTGATAGCGGTGACATAGTAATAAGACTTGCCGCTGCCACTGAAGAATCCGACTCTCTTGCCTACCGCAAGATCTTTATACTCCTTGGAATTAACGTCGAACTCAATGATATAAATGTCGTAATTCAGATCATGGTACCAGAGACCGACAAAATTGACTATGCCTATGCCTTTATTATTCTTTGCGACCTCAGCATCATCCTGATAACTGATACTTGTATTCTTGGCCGTGCGTCCCATCGCCTTAAGGATGTAGCGTGTCACATCAGAGAGCGCTGCACGTGCTTTGCCCTCCGGCGGGGGGATTATATCCTGGAACTTATCGTAGAGATTCTGCACTTCTTTGATAGTAAATTCAGGCTTTGTCTGCAGAGTCTCACCATAGAGATTGCCGTCCTTGCCGAGCGAGGACTCTATACATAATACATACTGGTCGCAAATCGCAGTGACCGTGTATTTGTCTTTCAAGTTATTATTAAAGAATGAACATGTCTTTCCGACTAAGAGATTCTTATACTCAGCAGAAGACGTGTCAAATTCTATCAGATAAATGTAAACCCTATACGTATCGTAGCCGTTGATCTTTTTCTTAAGTTTAGAATCGATGTTCGAGATTGCAACGTAATTCAGCACACCGATCTTTTTGTTATCTTCGGTATGGTTTTTGTCAGTCGTGAAAAGAGTCATGTACTTATCACCAAGAACAGCAAGCATCTTTTGTTCGATGCCGGATATGGACATGTTTTCCGTTGCTATCCCGTTCGGCGACAATGCGATAAAGGCGTCATATGCCTTTTGGACTTTGCCGACCTTGAAAGGTGCAGCGGTATATCTTTCTGGACTCGTGATTTGGTTGTCATTTCCCAAACCCATATCAATACATAAGACATACTGCTTAACTATTGCTGTAACTTGAGATCTGACTCTGCCGTCAGCGAAAAACTGCACGTTCGATCCGACTGACAGATTCTTGTAGATTTCTGATTCTATGTCGTATTCAACGACATAGACATTTGCGAGATATGCATTATATCCATCGATCTTTTCCTTTAGACCACTCTCGAAACGATCGAAATAAACACAATCCAGCACGCCGAGTTCCTTATTATTCGAAGCATATTCTTTCGAGGCAAAATGAGCATCATCTATACTTACGCCGAGTTCCTTCATTAATTTGTAGGCGACCTCATTAATGGAAAGACCGAGCTTATCATCGGCTTTAGATGACTCGGTTACTGCCGGCGTCTCAGAAGCAGATGTAGTACTTTCTGTCTCTGAAGGTGCTGTTGTGGATTCGGTCGCAACAGTAGTTTCCGTTGATGTTGTCTCTTTCGGAGTATGGCAGGCAGCCAGACCTAGGACAATTGAACCTGTCAGAAATAAGCAGATCAATCTTTTCATTACATATCCCTCCCCAATAAATGTCAGCGAGCAAAGGTTGCTCACTAACATTTTAGCATGTTTCTCGCCTGGGGTGTGCAGTTTTGTAGATACCGGTGCTGTTCTGTTGATATAATATATAAATCGGAAATCGGTCCGGGGCATTTTACCCGGCCGGAATAAGGGGTAACAAAAGTGTGGAGTGCAAGACCGTTTAATTCGGGTATGCCGGATCCTTTTGGAAGGAATGGCGGTATGGGTGGTAACGAGCAGCTCGTTGCCAAGTCTTTTAAGTGCCCATCATGCGCATCGAATCTCTTTTTCGCGCCTGAGGTACAGGGCATGGTATGCCGCAACTGCGGTAATATCTATAAGCCCACGACACTCGAGAAGCTGGGTTCTATCGGCTGCAGCATAGAGCACGATTATACGGGTGACAACGAGATCTCGGAAGACGACAGAAAGCGTCATGAGATCGTGTGTGACAGCTGCGGTGCCGCTTTGATCGCCGATGAGAATACGATGTCGACGATGTGTCCGTTCTGCGGTTCGCCCGCTCTTATCACGAGACGAATGACGAGAGAATTCAAGCCGGATTATATCGTGCCATTCAAGATCGATAAGAAGACTGCCGAAAGCAATATAAAGAAGTGGCTCAAGACGAGGAAGATGACACCGAGGGGCTTTAAGACCAGGAGCCGTCTTACAAAGATAATGCCGCTTTATGTGCCGTTCTGGCTCGTTGACTGTGCCGTGAATACTGATCTATATGGTACCGGAAAGATAAATACATGGGATACTCCGGCAAATCATCCGCTTATGGCAAAAGCCAAATACTACGTTAAGAATGTGCCTTTCGATGCATCACTCAATATTGCCAACAAACTGATGGAAGCGATAGAGCCTTACGATTACAGCGAGATGGTGAAGTTCGACAACAAATTCCTTCAGGGATTTTGCGCTGACAAATACGATCAGGGGCCTTTCGAACTGATGGAAAGGTTCGCGAAAAGGATGGACAGGATATCCATGGACCTGAATTCATCCATTGCTGCAAAGTTCGATTCATATGATCCTGAACCTCAAAAGACATTCTCCTGGATGAGTGAGTTCAGCGTCAAGTACTGCCTGCTTCCCGTATGGGTTATGACGGTCGAGTTTGAAGGCCGTACTTATCAGTTTGCGGTTAACGGTCAGACGGGCGAAGCAAGTGGCCAGGCGCCTACGTCAAGCTCGCTTAATGTGCTTGACCGTGCGGTCAGCATCATGAGCGGCTACTGGAGATGGATCCTTATGGGCGCAGCATTTATGCTGCCTATTACTGCGATGCTGATTGCCTCATCAGGCAATTATCATCCGTTCTTTTATGTTCTGGTAATAATCCTGTGTGCAATTGAGCTATTGATAATAATATCGATTATCCTGCTGGCCACGATACGGCCTATAGCTGAGCGTGTTTCCCAAAAGATCCATGAGAAGATCGATAACGTCAATGATTTTGACAAAGCTCCCGGAATGGAAGCTTATCTTGATAAGACGCACCGTGTTGAGCTTAAAGTAATTGAACGCCGCTGCGGTGTTTACGACAAAGAAGATCCTGATGATGAAAAGGACGACAAAGACGAGATAACGCTGCCTTTTGAGCTTTACTGATGAGCAGCAGGAAATGCTTATTCTGAAGTATTCCGGAAAGTTCCTACTTGTTTCAAACTGTTTATAAATAGTTCATTGTGCCGTGCAGATATATAAACATCTGTTGAAGTAATATTAATGCATAGTCTGCAGCAGGAGCTATATCTCCGGTAAGCAGCTTAGTATACGGTTTCGAACATTCCTTAAATGTCAAATAAACTGTATAATTATTAAAAGATTTGATCGAAAAGTAACAGTCGCTTAAAGGTAAAACGCTAATGAAATCATCTCAGATCATGAAAAGGTTCCTGATCATTATCATCAATGTGATCCTTATGGCCGCCATACTGGTCTTTGTTGTCCTGTATTCCGGATATGAGAGCAGGGAGTCTTACAGAAGACAGGTGGAGAACTTCGAGAACACCACGGTCACCATGGAACGCGTGACTGAGAATTATATGGAAGGTGAGCAGCGGGTCTGCGATGTGTGGGCACGTTATATCAACGGCAAGAACATGACCATTGAGGAGGCTGCCGCGTATATCCGCGCTTCTCATGTGCTTAAGAACACATCGGCTCATATTATCTTCGCTGACACGCTCAACGGTCTTTCCACACGCCCTAGCCAGGGAACTGAAGATGACTATGATGTCTCATATCAGCGTCTGGAACTCTTTAATGACGCATCCTGGATCGACGAGATCGGAAAGTCCATCAATATAACCCGTGCGTACACCAATCCTATAAATGGAGAGCAATCCCTGGCATTCTGTAACAATGTTACATTGCGTGATCCTGAGAGCGGAAATACCAGGGTAGCACTGCTTCTCAGAGTAGTCCCTATCTCTGCGCTCGAGCAGAAGTGGGTATTCCCCCAGACAGAGCTTGTAAACGCTGAACTGTCCATGATCGATGCGAACGGTGATTATATTCTTAAAGGCTACAGCTACAAGAACTCCAGCTTCTTCGAGTTCTACAAATCATATAATCCGACTGATCCTGAATCCTCCAAGGCGTTGTTCGAAAAGGTTACATCAGAAACAGGTTCATTTACGATGATCAATTCTCACGGGCAGAAATGCATTCTTGCTTATACACCTGTTACGGCTGCCTCCGGATGGACTTTATTGGGTCTCGTTCCGGCAGCGGATCTTAATGTACACACAAGAGACTGGATGCTGATCGGAGTCGTATCTGCCGGATTGCTGATCCTGTTTATCTGCGACCTGATCCATATGATCTACTTGAATAAACGTCTCCAGATAACGGCAAGAAAAGCTGAGGCAGCAAATAAGGCAAAGACAGATTTCCTTTCCACAATGTCACATGACATACGTACTCCGATGAATGCGATTATCGGTCTTACGACTCTGGCCGAGAAGAATACCGGTGATGAGGCTTCGACAAAGGAAAGCCTGCGCAAGATCAGCCTTGCAGGCAATCATCTTTTGACGCTTATCAACGATATCCTGGATATCTCGAAGGTCGAAAGTGGAAAACTGGCATTAAATCCGCTGACATTCTCCATCGTGGATACGGTCGAGAACCTCGTGAATATCTCACAGCCCATGATCAAGGAGAAGAATATTGAATTCAGTTTCCACATCAATCAGATCGAGACTGAATATCTCTACGCTGACCAGTTGAGACTTAATCAGATCTATATCAACATCCTGTCGAACGCTGTCAAATACACGGAACCGGGAGGAAGTATCAGCGTGGATCTCCGTGAGGAAAAAAGCTCTGTACAGGGATGTGTACGCCTGACATATGTTGTGTCTGATACCGGTATCGGAATGAGTCCGGAATTCATGGAGAACATGTATAAGCCTTTTTCGCGCCAGGTGGACAGCCGTGTCAACAGCATTCAGGGAACAGGCCTTGGTCTCGCGATAACGAAGCAGATGGTCGATCTTATCGGAGGAACGATCGATTGCAAGAGTGAGCAGGGCAAGGGAACCACATTCACGGTCGTACTTGATATCCCGGCAGCTGACAGGCAGCGTGACGACATGAAGCTGGAGCCTATTGATGTCCTTATCGTTGATGACGATGAGATATTGCTTCAGACGGCCGCAGATACGCTTGAATCACTTGGTGCGTCTGTGGAGCAGGCAAATAACGGAATAGAAGCGCTCGGCATGATCGAGCACAGGCACTTATCGGGCCGTGATTACAATGTCATCATAATCGACTGGAAGATGCCTGAGGTTGACGGACTTGAGACGATCAGACGCATCCGCGAAGAGATCGATACGAAGACGCCCATCTTACTTATTTCTGCATACGACTGGTCTGATATAGAGGACAAGGCAAAGGCTGCAGGAGCTAATGGTTTTGTAAGCAAACCGCTTTTCCGTTCCACGCTTTATGACAAGATCAATGCTCTCATCGGAAAAGAATCCGCATCTGTCGAGCCGGAAGACGATTACTCCGATCTCCAGGGACTTAATATCCTTGTGGCAGAGGATAATGACATCAACTGGGAGATCATATCCGCCATGCTCGCCATGTTTGGAATTACGACAGAACGTGCAGAGAACGGCCGTATATGTGTAGATAAGATCAGTTCGGCTGCTGAGGGCAGTTATGAATTGATATTCATGGATGTGCAGATGCCTGAGATGAACGGCCTTGATGCCACAAGAACGATCCGTGCACTCGATAATCCGTGGGCAGCATCGATCCCGATCGTCGCGATGACGGCTGATGCATTCTCAGAGAATATAACGGAGTGCCTGAATGCAGGAATGAACGGACATATAGCAAAACCTGTAGATATTAAGTTAGTAATAAAGGAGATCCGCAGGATCAAGGAAGGGAGAGGTCAATTATGAAAAAAGCAATAAGCATGATTCTTACCGCATCTATGATACTGGCTCTTACTGCGTGCAATTCCGGCAAGCAGGAACCGAAGGCCAAGGAGGGATTCAGCCCCAAGCTGGACACTTCGACCAGCTGCCACATCAACATTGCCGGCGGTTATGACAACTTCGAAGCGCTTGAGACAGAGATAGACCGATTCAACAAATTCTATCCCAATGTCGAACTGGTATATACAAAGGTCGATGACTACAACAACATGATCGGCACGGTCCTGAATGGTAAGGATGCCCCTGATATCTACGTCAATTACTCCTGGATGTATGGCCGTGACCAGTATAAATCCTCAATAGATCATGCAGAGAATCTTGCTGATCCCGCTCTGGGTCTTGATCTGGACTGCATCAGAAAAAACATCATTCTTAATACAGGCGACGGTACACTTCCGATGGTACCCGTTTTCGCGAACACATATGGAATGCTTGTTAACAAGACACTTTTCGAGAAGGAAGGATTGAAGGTTCCTACAACATATAAGGAATTGCTCGATGTCTGCAATGCGTTCCGCCAAAAGGGTTACAAGAATCCTTTGATGGGTTTCTCCAAGAAGGAGACGACATCGCTTTTCACACTGAGCATCTATCCTTACTTCTGCAGCACTGTGGCTAATGATGCTGAGGCCGTCAAGAATCTCAATTCCCTTGATGCTTCAGCCGGAAAGTATATGAGACCTTCGCTTGAGAAGATGAAGCAGTTCATGGATGACGGCTGTGTGGACCTTGCAGCGTGTGATGAGATCGAGAATAACTACGATGCCGTAATACTCCGCTTCTTTGAGGGCGATGTGCCCATGATGACATGCTCAGGCGACACCGTATCAGGAACGAAAAAGCGTGAAAGCCGTTCGGAGGCATTCATCGCGAATCCCTTCACATACGCTTTCGTACCTATCCCGATGTCGGATGATGGCGCGTATTTCCTTGACATACCCAACCTGCAGTTTTCCGTCAACAAGTCCAGTTCCAATCTGGCGATGGCAAACGAATTCATGCGTTTCCTGATCACTTCACAGCAGCTGAATGAGATGGCGCAGAACAAGGGACTTATGCCGCCGACGAAGGATCTGTCTTTTAACAACATGTATGCAGCATTCGGAAACGTTCCTGAATCCCGCATTCTGTCACCGGAAGTGATCGGATTGACAGATGATGCGGTCATACAGTTAAGACAGGCAAGTTATAATGTCGGAACCGGCAAGATGTCCATTGATGAAGCAATTGCCGGTTACGGCTCATTCAGTCAGTGACAACTCCCTTGTAGTTCTTCAGCAGATCGATGATATCGGTCTCATAAACATTTCCGTTCATCAGATCTACGGATCCGTCCGGGGAGAAGGAGACTGCTCTGACATCTGTCGGATCGTCCTCATAGGGGGATGATGTCATCGTGTTCTCACTGAAGTATTCTCCGAGATACTTAAGAGCGTTGCCTTCAGGGAATATGATGTTGCCCTGCCCCACAGGGATGTTCAGATGTGAGAACTGACTTAAGAACTCCCTTGTCCTGATGTTGTAGGGATTATCATCTTCACGGCTTACGAGCCATGCAGGTGACAGTTCTGCAGGTATGCCTTCTTTTACGATGCTCTCTGCGAAAAGCATTACCGGCTCCATGGGAATCGTCTCCTGATGGAATGCATCAACTGATAAGAGCAGGTCATTTACTCCGCATCCGGCAAGCTTTTTTGCCACTTCAGAGATCTTCTCCCCGGACTTTGAGAAGTATCCGTTAGTGATCAGCTGTCTGTCGGGAATGCCCATCTCTTTTGCAGTCTGGTGGATGGCATAGATCACCTCAGGATAAAGAAGAGGCTCACCGCCGAAAGTCATCAGAGACTTGATCTGAAAGTGTCTGCAGATCTTTCTGACAGCATCAGTTGCCACATCAGCATCGATGTGTCCCGTGCAGTTTACATGATCTCCTTCCGAACAGTGCCTGCATCTTCCGGTGCATGCCATTGTGACAGCGAATTCGATCCTGTCCAAGTTTTTAAGATAGTCGTGAAACATAAAAAAGAACCTCCTTTCACGAACAGCAAAACCTTTCACGGCATTAAGCCGTGATCCTCTTTGTCATTCATGATGAGATTCTAAGGTTCTTATCATTATTAACCCCGCCTTAAGGCGTCGCGGAAGCAGAATGCGAATAACTAATTACTCTGCTACATTAAATAGTCTAACATCTTACATGTTATAATTTCAAGGATGAGCGAAGAAAAGAGATTTACAGAAGAACAGAAGAAACTGTTTGAAAAGTCAGGCGCGAAGAACGACTGGAAAGTCGGGCTGTTTTTCATCTTCGTTTTTCTTTTGATCATTGGGATTAATATATTCTGCCGTTATAACGACCACCGTAAGCTGGAAGAAATGAAGTTTGCAGAAGGAATCGTAACTTCAAGCAGCACCCGTGAAGAGTGGATCGGAAACAAGAGACGATATGTTGATTCGATCACCGTCGAATATACTCCAGAGGGTTCTGATACAAAGCACCATTTCTACGATGGTCCTTATGAGTTCATCCATCAGGGAGATGTCATAGGCGTTTACTATGAGAAAAGGAACCCGGACAAGGCCATTATCGCTAAGACAGATTGGATCACTAAAGAATATGTCCGTGCGGATATTAATTACGAAGCAGCATTAATAGTGTCGGTTTTCCCGCTGGGTATCGGAGTCTTCTTTTTCGCTGAGGAATTGACCGTCAGAAAGAATATTAGAAAAGGCAAGTTCAAACTTAAGAAGGGCGACGGTCTTTATCCTGACGAGAACCTTCATGAGCTCTCGCGAATGTCCAATTACAAGAGATCCTGGAACGGTGCTTGGATCGGACTCTCGTGTCTATATGCATTTTTCATGTTCATGGGAATTGCATGGATAGTAATCTCTCTTACTTCAAATAAAAGTGAAGATTCCGGATTCCTAATAGGCGGCATAATTGTTGTCATTCTGGCACAGGGCTGTCCTCTGGGCATCTTCTTAACAATGCGTTCCATATTCAGGAAAAAGCGTAATTTCATAAAGGGCTTTATGGCAGATGATGCCACCAGGATCTATAAAGACCGGGAAAAGGCAGCCGGAGTCTTATGGAAGCATGTAAAACACTTCATGGAGGCAGAGACTGCCTGGAGCAGATACAAGTACGACTATTCCAGGCTATGGCTCGAAAAATATGAAGACAAGTTAGAAAAGTTCCTGGACCATGACGCCAAGCCCGCATCTGAGCCTGTTCCTGAAAAGGAGCCTGAAGTGCCTTTCCCGTCCACAAACCACATTATCACGCATCCCGATATGTGGTCAGATATTACTGTTAACGAGATCCCCAAATACTTGAGAGATCTTGCAAAAAAGCACAACATGCATTTCAAACTTATTACTGATATCGAAATGGCCATGTTTAACGAAAAATGCTGTCTTATATTCGGCATAGACCGTGACGACGGAGTAATAATGAGCATGACATTTCTTGAGAACGGAAGAAGAGTTGAATATCCCGTAAATAATTATCTTGTAGTGAAGTTTGATGATTCAGACAGGGAAGGCATAGATCTTAAGTGGAATCACATATCAAAAAAGATCAGGAATGAACTAATAATTCTCTCACGGGGATTAGACAGTAAGTGGAGTTCTCTTTTGGAAGGCGATATGTGCTGGCTTGAAGGATTTAAGAACTCTCCCTGGTGTCATGAAAGGCATTGCTATATCGAAGAGCGGAACAAGATCTTAGATGAGATCATTGCCTGGCAGCAGGGCCGGTTAAAAAAGCGGTAAACGGTGCTTGAACTGTTCAAATATCGGCGGTTTTCCGATATTATATGGTCATAAGACAGGGGATAGGAGAATTCGAAAATGGATACAAAGATTGCCGAGAATTTAAAGAAGCTTAGAGAAAAGCATTCGCTCACTCAGGAGGCACTCGCAATGGAGCTGGGTGTTCCGGAGCTCATCATCTATAAATGGGAGGCAGCGCGTCTCCCAGTGGATTACAAAGTGTTATTGAAGATCGCAGAATTTTACAACGTTCCTGTAGATTCGATATTAGGTGGTGAAGCGGATGATTACCGCAAGAATTCCAAATCTGACAAGGTGTCTTTTACCTGTAAGGTTTGTGGCGGAACTCTTGTATATGACTATGCCGCTGCCACCTGCAAGTGCGCGAACTGCGGAAACAAGTGGGCTGTAGCAGAGCTCTATCCAAAGTATGCACATGTTATTGCGACTGTTAACAAGGCCAGCAGGGTATTGAACGGTAAGACAGTACTGGCTTCAGCTGATGAAGCGAAGCTCCTGTTCAGTCAGGCTATAGTAGAGTGCAATAAGTTTAATGATGTATTATCCGCAGAGATCATTAAGATCTGTGATGAGGGACTGAAAGAAGCTGAAAAGCTTGAGGTCTACTGCAGAGGCAAGTATTTCTTTGATAACAAGGCATATAAGAGTGCTTTGAATGAGCTTGTGAAGGTCCCCGGCTACAGAGATGCGGATGAGCTGGTCAAACGCTGCAGGAGATAAGCATTAAGCAGAAAAACGGATGAACATCTATTTCGCGCCGCTTGAAGGCATTACAGGTTATATATTCCGCAACGCTTTCAATGAGATCTATGGTCATATCGACAAGTATTTTGCGCCCTTTATCTCGCCTTCCGAGAAATGTCCGTTGACACCCAGGGAGATGAAGGACCTGACACCTGAGAACAACCACGGGATCAATCTGATTCCGCAGATACTTACGTGCAGATCGGAACACTTTATCGAAGCTGCGATAGAATTGAAGAAGATCGGTTACAACGAGATCAATCTTAATCTCGGATGTCCTTCAGGAACCGTATGTGCAAAAGGCAAAGGTGCAGGATTCCTGCCTCAGACTACGGAACTTCAGAAGTTCCTGGATGACATATATGCCTATTCTGAATCAGAAGGAACTAAGATCTCCATCAAGACGAGATTAGGCTACTACTCTCCGGAAGAATTCTACGATCTTGCAGAGATATTTAATGGTTATCCCGTAAGCGAACTCATCGTTCATCCGAGGATACGGGGAGACTTTTATAAGGGAGAACCCAGGAAAGATTTTTTCGCATATGCTTTGGAACATGTGAAATGCCCACTCGTATATAACGGTGATATCAGGACTCTTAAAGGTTACGATGAACTGTGTAAGAACTTCAACACTAAGCTTGATCCCGTAATGATTGGACGTGGTCTGATCTCAGATCCTTTGCTCGCGGATAAGCTCGGCGGTTCAGACGCGGGAAGTGATCCTGAAAGATTCAGGCTCTTTCATGATACCCTGTACCATGAGTATCAGAAGGTCATGTCGCCTGATATAAATGTCCTTTATAAGATGAAGGAACTCTGGAGTTACTGGGCAGTTATGTTTGAAGATAACAGCCGTGATATAAAGAAGCTTTTTAAGACGAAGAAGTGCGCTGAATATGAAGATATCGTTTATAGCAAGCTTCTTTTGAAGTAAATGAAGATAAAGGTTTTTGCAATAAGGTGCTATGCCCGGCTGAATAGAAGGAGAAAAGCATATATGGACTTTGACAGTTTCGTTAAAGATATAAAGGACAATAATTGGAATGTGTTTGGCGCGGAAGTCTATCAGAATGGTGAGCTTAAGCACAGTTACGGCGATACTACAGGACTTCACGAGATCTATTCTGCGACAAAGACGGTTCTGTCTGTAGCAGTTGGCATTGTGTACGATGAAGGCCTGATTGATCTTGAACGTCCGATCCTTGATTATCTTCCTGAAGATAAGTGCAGAGCTCTTCCTCAGAAGCAATACGATTGCTTTAAAAAGATAAGTGTCAGACGGCTTCTCACTATGGCTGTAAAAGGCTTTCCTTTCAGACCGGATGGCGCTCCTAACTGGCTTGATTTCTCACTTGCGTGTGAGATCGAAGATCCGGACAGGATAGAATTCGATTACAGTAATATCTCTCCATTCCTGATAGGTGTCGCTCTTACTGAGATCTTAGAAAGTGACCTGGGAGAATTCATAGAGAAGCGGATATTCGCTCCTATGGACATAACTTCATTTAAGTACGGGAGAGCACCGGAAGGCTATTTCTACGGGGCTTCGCATATGCTCCTGTCTGTGCATGACATGAGTAAATTCGGCCTGCTCCTTTATAATAAAGGTGTCTATAACGGCAAACGAATCGTTTCGGAAGAGTATGTCAGCCTTGCGACATCAACTCAGCAGATGAATAAAGAAGGCGGTTACGGATTCTATACCTGGAGATACAGAGGCGGATTCTCAATTGTCGGCAAGTGGAAACAGAAATGTTATGTGCTTCCGCAGAAAGGTCTGGTAATCACATATCTGGCGCATATCGAAGACGATTCGCATGACCTTCTGGAGAGCATGGAAAAGAACATCCTCGGCATCGGCCAGAAGGAAAAGAATGCCTTTAAGCGTATTGAGGAAATGGAAGTTCTTTTCGACAAGATAAGTGCAGGTGAAGGCACTCCGGAAGACAGGGCAAAACTTGAAGCTTATTATACCGGTGAAGACTGGAAATTTGACTTCGGACTTGACGAAGCAGGCCTTCTGCCGGCCAATCTTAAGCGTGGTGTACTGTCAGAAGATGGTATCTACAATCTGCTCGAAAATTCTTAACCGAATTTTGAGTAATCGAATGTGGCTTCGTTGCCGTCTTTATCAATGTAGTAGATGATATTCTTCTTGTGATCCCATGAGGTAAGAGTTCCGCCCCAGAGCGGAGCGAAAAAATCGTCATCAGCATAGTACTTGTCGCCATTATGATCTTCCTTGTAATGGCAGCCGATGCTCATCTCACTTTTCTTGAAATCGCCTTCCTGTTCGCGCTTGCTGTCGGTCATCATGAGATATGATAGGTCACCGGGTTTCCCCATGACCCACGTCGGATCGACATGATAATTCTTCCCGTTTATGGTTACGTAAGACCATGCATGACCATCTTTGCCTGCATGAGAATAGCCTCCTCCGGATGTGCAGTCTACTCCGGCCTGGAGCAACAGGAAGTTATATGCACCTGAACATTCAAAACAGATGCCCTTCTTGTCAAAAAAGAACCTGTAAGAGGAAAGCTTCTTATCAGCTTCTATCGGGTCTAATTCCAGGGCCTCATAGTCGTAGGTATAATTCTCTGCGAAGTAAAGATATAACGCCAGGACCTTCTCAAAATCCGAATAGTCATCGCGCAGATTCTCATTGAGGATATCCGTTACTATCTTCTCGAATTCAGTCTCCTTGGCTGCAAGTTCTTCTTTGGAGATCTTATACTGGAAAGTGGCTCTTCCATTTTTATACGCTCCGTCGTAATTCGATTCAGTATAAACAGAGTAGAGCGGGTGGAATTGACTGGGAAACTGGCCGATCATCCAGTCATAATCATGGACACTCTTTACCTCGAATGAATCCTCTTTGGCCATTACGGCATTGATATAGTTGGTATATGCCCAGCACATATCCTCGCCCATTATGTCCTTGAAGATAGAAGACATTACGACCGGCTTGAATTCGTAGTGACCTCTGGGATCTTCTGTCGTCTCTGTGGTAGTGGGTTCAGATGTCGTTTCCACGGTGGTGGTCTGAGCCGTGGTCTCTGACGGTATATTTGTATTTGCGCCACATCCGGAAATCGATACTGCGAATATGGCAGTCAGGAGCAGCGAAATGATGGTTTTCTTCATTATTTTTATCCTTCAAAATAAAATAATGCGACATTACATCAAATCAACAATTCTTTCAATATCAAATTTGAGGAATGTATGCGGAATGAATTCGATTATGTTGATTTCCACAGGGACGAACTCATCCGTCAGGATAGACGAAGTAAAGACTGTCCTTAGATCTCAGCATACATAACCGTCTCCAGATCATCAAAGCCATAGTGTCTGAAGGCAATCTTATAGTCTGGATCCATCCCGAGAATCAAGTCTGCTAATGTAACAAAATCTTCGAACTTGTGGTAAACGGAAATTGCCATTCTCGGACGGTTTTCCATAATGAGTTTGCATGCGCCGAGCAATGCTTCATACTCAGCACCTTCGATATCCATTTTAATGAAAGTGACCCGCTTGCCCTCGAGTACATCATCAAGAGCTCTTGTTTCGATTTCTTCTACGCCTTCGAAGTTCCTCTTTTCCGCTTCTTCTTTGCTTATGATGCATGAAGTCTCAAAAGCATCTGCAGCGAAATATACCTTCTTATTAACGTCTGAAGTACCGTAGGGGAACAGGTCGCATTTCCCAAGTGCCGCAAGAGCTTCCTTACTTTTCTCATAATTTTCCGGATCAGCTTCGAAAGAATAAATATGGTCAAAGCCTTTATGGCCGCACCAGCCTGCGAAGTTGTAGCATGTGGCTCCATCAAAGCAGCCGCAATCTACAAAGACTTCGTTCTCTTTTGCCTCGAAATAATCGAAATACTGTCCCTGGTTGTTGCGCCAATCGAAGATCCCCATGCAGATGTTCTTTTCGCTTATTCCGGTATCCTCGATAAGACGCTTCCTGACCTCGTTAGCAGCTGACTTCACTGAATAGGAAATGACGAATGTCTTACCTGCATAAAGAGTTTTATTCTCATTAAGTTCTTTCTCGGTAATGATCTTGATCCCTGTACCGTTATCAACAGGACCTAAGCTCTCGTCCGGATCGATAAATGCATCGACCTTTACGCCAAACTGCTTGAATCTTCCGGCAAGATAGTGTCCTGCGCGGCCTGCACCATAGATAATGCAGTGCGTACCCTTCTGGATCTTCTCGACGTACACCTGCATATCGCTGTTAAGATTCCTGTATTTTGACTCAAGGCCTGTGATATAACCCAGATCTCCCGTGGAGGCATATAAGAGCCTGGCCTCGAAGATCTTCTTTGATATCTCGTCGTTAAGATGTGCATATACATTTCGCGCCATCTCAAGAAAATCCGCATTCATATTACCGGATTTCCTAAGAGCTTTTTGCTTGTCGGCAGATTTGTCTGTTCCATATTCAATACGCTTTTCAGATATACTCATTCCTTTATCCTCACTGTGAATAATTCCATAACATACTAGCACTTACTTTGCCTCTTTCACAAACCGAGAATCAGGTCCGTGACAAAAAACCTTATTATCTGAAGTTATATACCGGAATGGTATAATTGTTAGTCAAAGGGATAATACGCATCACGCACACGTAATTGTAAAAGGGGGATACAAATGAAAGCACTGATAATTAATTGCAGTCCGGTCAGGACAGGTGCAACGGCTGAGATTGTAAAGATCATCGCTGATGAACTAAGCTCCAGATACGATACTAAGTGCATTTGTATTGATGATTATGAGTTTTCCTTTTGCAGAGGATGCAGAGCATGTCATAAGACTGCTTCGTGTGTCATGAGTGATGCCCAGGTGATAAGAGACATAATGAATGAGTTCGATAATGCTGACATTATCGTGTCGGTAGCGCCTTCTTACTGGGCCGACATTCCGGGACAGTTTAAATCGTTTATAGACAGGGTAACCCCGTGGTGCAATACGCATGAACCGCATGCTGCGATCAAGCCGGGGAAGAAAGGCTATGTCGTCACTTTAAGGACCGGTCCGAACATGCCGGAGTGTGAGAGACTTATCGGAAGCATAGAGCACTTTTACGGTCATCTCGAGATCGAGTGCTCAGGACATCTTGGCCTGACATCCATTGAATACAAAGAGCAGGTCGGACCTAGGAGACAGGAGATAATAGATTTCTGCAGAAATATTTAAAACGGGGAAACCAAAGCTGTTTGTATCAGAGAGGGGATAAGTCATGAAAAAGGTACTTGTGGTTATTACTATGATATTCGCTGTTCTCCTGTCGTCATGCGCGGCAAAATACGACCTTGATGACCTGAAGATCGACAAAGATAAGTATTCCGGCTGGCATTCGAGAGAGTTGGACGGTTGGCGTGAACTTGATGATTTCAGCTATATCGATGTTTACTATAGCGGGAGAAAAAGCGGGATAGATCAACAGATGAAATATATGGTGTTTGAATCTTCGTCTGTTGCCAAGGAATACTTTAAGAAGTGGAAGAAATATTACTATAACACTGATGATGGCGAGAGCCAGTCCGGTACGAACTGGTATATTTGCAAAGAGCCCGGTACGTATGACATGATCGCTTACATGATGTACTATCGTGAAGAGAATGTAATTATATATTCAGAAGTTTCCCTTACGTACTACAGCACTGAGAACGGGGGCACGAGCAGTGTCGCTGTCAGCAGTTCTGAAGGTGATCAGGTCAGGAAATATATCTTGGAAAACCATAAAGAACTCAGAGAAAATGTTATGAAAATGCTTACGGACTGACACAGTCAGCATAACCAAAAGGACAGATAATATGGAAAATAATGAAGCTGTATATGAGTTTTATAATGGCGGGGCCGAGATAGGCCGCTTGGAACGCGGACTCGGTGTAGTCGAGTTTTACAGATCCAAAGAGATCATCTCGAGATATTTAAAGGGCCAACTGAAGATCTATGACATAGGTGGAGGTATAGGAAAGTACGCTGAATGGCTTGCCGGTATGGGACATGAAGTCTCACTGATAGAGCTTGCTCCTGCTGCGGTTGAATATGCAAAGGAACATATGACCATACCTTATGAAGCTTTTGCCGGTGATGCCCGTGATGTCGATAAACCTGATAACAGTGCAGATATGGTGCTCCTTATGGGACCTTTGTATCACCTGCTCGAAAAGAATGAGAGATTGAGAGTCCTGTCTGAAGCAAGCCGCGTTCTGAAACCGGGCGGTATCTTAATCGCTGCCGGAATATCCAAATTCAGTTCTGCCACATGGGCATTATCGGTATACGGAAACAATGTTTTTCTTGATGATGATATTTACATGAACATGATCAAGCGTGAGATGGATACAGGTGAACACTTAAAACCTGCGGAATATCCGTATATAATCTCAAATGCATATTTTCATACGATAGGCGGGCTTAGGGATGAGATCTCGGAGGCAGGATTCAGTATTATGGAGAGTGCCGCTGTAGAAGGATGCTCCTGGATAACTCCTGAACTGAATGAGAAGTGGAACGATGAATTCAGGCGCAGCAGGATCCTGGAGATCATCAGAGCAACCGAGCATGAAGAGACCATGATGGGCATGAGTCCTCATTTTCTGGTCTGTGCTTCCAAGCCTGACTGATAAGAGATAAACAAGAATGACAACTGCTTTTGTAAAAACATTGAAGACAATTAATTTTATGTCAGGCAAAGCTGATTCCCTGGCAGAGATCAAGCGTCACAGGAAGCAAGCCGAATTGGCGAGCCGCCTTGCAACGCCCAAAAAAGGTGTGGAACGTAAACCATTCCGTCTTGGAAAGCTCCGCTGCGAGGAGATCACGCCCGAAAAGTCTTATGATCCTGATTATGTTATTCTTTACTGTCATGGCGGCGGATATATAAGCGGCGGGCTTGACTATGCAGGTAATCTAGCTGTGAAGCTTGCAATGGCAACCGGCTTTAAGGCATATTCGTTTGCCTACAGACTGGCACCGGAGCATCCATATCCGGCTGCAGCTGAGGATGGCGCTGCCGTATGGGAATATCTTACAAAGAATGTGGCAGAGGCAGATCACATACTTCTGGCAGGCGATTCAGCAGGCGGCAATATGGCACTTAGTCTGACCCAGAGGTTGATCTCGGAGGGAAAGCCCGCACCCAGGGAGCTTCTTTTGTTCAGTCCGTGGACCGATATGACCGGAACAGCAGAATCCTATGAAGCGAACCAGAGCATCGATCCGATCCTTACAAAGGATTTTGTCATGAATTCTGTAAAGTATTACATAGGAGATAAGGATCCGTCAGACCCGGCGTTCAGTCCGTTATTCGGAAGCTTTGATAATTTTCCTCCTGTCTACATCATGGCAGGAAGAAACGGGATTTTACTGGATGACAGTGTTAGACTCAAGGAACGTATAGAGCAGGCCGGCGGTACGGCAGAACTTGATATTGAAGAGAAAGGATGGCATGTGTATCAGCAGATACCCGGTCCCATTGCCAGAAAGGCGATGAAGAGACTCGCAGAGCATGTGTCACGCACGATATATGGCAAGCGCTAATTGGTACAGGATCGACAACGTGTCAAAGGTCTTTTTGGCCACGCTTGGAGAGAGGGACACCAGATCGTTCAGGCTCAGCTGTACGCTGAAGGAGGAGATCGATCCGGAGCTTTTGCAGCAGGCCGTGATATCAGCGATCGAAGACCGGCCGCAGGTACAGGTGAGGATCAGACGTGGTGTTTTCTGGCATTACATGGAAGATACAGACCTCATGCCGGTCGTAAAGCAAGAGGATAACCGTATCTGTCCGCTTCTTTATGTCCCTTCGAAAACCATGCTTCATTACCAGGTGACCTATTTCGGAAAAAGGATCAATCTGGATATATCTCATGTCCTGGCAGACGGCACGGGCGCCATGGAGTTCCTGAATATCATAGTGCTTGATTATCTCAGAAGAAAATATCCCGGTGAATTGGATGATATTACAGTTCATTCCGGTGCATCAGAAGGAGACTTGAGTCAGGACAGTTACCGTCAGTTCTTCGGAAGCAAGAATCTCTCACACGGACCTGCAAGGAAGAAGGCGTACCGCCTTGGCGGACTGAAGCTCCCTTATAATCAACTCCAGTTTTTTGAGATCCATCTGCCGACCTCACAGATCCTTCCGAGAGCGAAAGAATTGAAGGTCTCTCTGACGAGTTATCTGGGTGCTCTTTGGATGCTTGCGATCCGGGACGATATGCCTCCGCGTAAGCGCCAGCTCCCCGTGACAATATCTCTGCCAGTAAACCTCAGGAATTATTACCCTTCAAAGACTGCACGCAACTTTTTCAACAGTGTAAATGTGACGCATGTATTTGACAGCGAGATCTCACTTGAGGAACTGGCTTTGGAATTTGATACCGCGCTTAAGAGCCAGCTGACTGAGGAAAACGTCAAGAAACAAATGGACAGTTTTGAGACCATGGAATATGTGGCTCCGGTCAGGATCGTACCGCTGTTCATCAAGCAGCTGGTTGTGCGCCATTTCACGAAAAAATCGAATAAGAAAGTATCCATGACCTTCTCTAACATGGGCGTTCAAAAGCCCCCGCGAGAGCTGGGTGAGCTGATCGATAATTACAGCGGCTTCTGCAGTACAAACACAATATTCTCCACCATGTTCGGCTATGGTGATAATCTGACGCTGGGAGTTTCCTCTGCGTATATGAACACAGGTGTCATTAAGAATTTTGTCAGGTCACTTTCTGAGTCCGGAGTGGATATTACCATATGTGCTACGGAGGTGATCAGATGAGAAGATGTCCTTATTGCAAGGTAGATGTCGCAGGGGATCTTGTCAAATGCCCGCTTTGCCAGAGCAAGCTGACAGGAGCAGGTGAGGAGCCCTGTTATCCGAAGTTTGAGGCACAGAAGAAAAGGTCTCTTTACTACAAGATGCAGCTGGCAATCGTCTGGGGTCTTCTGATCATAGGTGTCGGTCTTGATTTTCTTGTGGGATTAAGGCTCCCCGGCTTCCCTGATCTGCATTGGTGTCTGCTGCTGGCCATGTGGCTCATTGGATTTGAATTTGGCATTATGAGACAGTTTAAGCCCGGTACCGGATCGGCAGGCAAAGTGACTATGCTCGTTCTGATCACGATCGCGATGTGGTGTGTCACAGCGTACTTTTTCGGCTTCATGGATATTACTATCGATCTGGTCATTCCGGCAGCACTTGCAGCTACTATCATAGCGAACTTCGTGCTTGCGCTTCTTGATAAGAACGGTAATACGATGTCTTATCTTCTCTCCGGACTTTTCATGGGTGTCGTGCCGAGTGTTATATGCTTTTTTGTAAGATCCAAGATGCCGCTTGCCTGGGCTATCTGCCTTATGGTCAGTGTTATTCTTTTCGCAGGCGCCGTCATATTCCGCGGGAGAGCTGTTGCAGCTGAACTGCAAAGAAGGTTCCATCTGTAAAAAACTTTTATTCAAGTTCAATGGCAGATCATAAGTCCAGGGAAAACCCAAATAAGAAAGCTGAAGTAAGGGCTTGAGATGCCAAATGATTTTCAATAGCAGGTATGGTGCCGGTAAGAACGCAGATCCTGATAATCTTTAAAAAGCTTTGAAATAAGGCGCTTCAGGCATCTGTTTACCCTATTTCCCAAACAAATAATGCTAATAGGCGATAATTTGGGCGAATTTGTCATAGAGTTTTCCGGATATGGTCTACATACATTCGTAGTATTCTACGTACGACGCGAAAAGAGCGTTTTTCAGAATCATTAATAGCAAAGAGGTAAGATAAATGAATCACAATGTCATTTCTGATGAGTACCTGCAGAAGATGAACGCATACTGGCGTGCAGCAAACTATCTTGCAGCAGCTCAGCTCTATTTGCTCGACAACCCTCTTATGAGAGAACCTCTCAAGAAGGAACACATCAAGAAGAAGATTGTCGGACACTGGGGCACAGTTCCCGGACAGAACTTCATCTACGTCCATCTCAACAGAATAATCAACAAGTACGATCAGGATCTCATCCTGCTCTCAGGCCCCGGTCACGGCGGAAACTTCTTCGTTGCCAATGCGTACCTTGAAGGTTCTTACAGCGAAGTCTATCCGAACATCAGCCTTGATATGGACGGCCTTCAGAAGCTTTGCAAGCAGTTTTCTTTCCCGGGCGGAATCAGCAGCCACGTAGCACCTGAAACACCCGGTTCCATCCACGAGGGTGGTGAGCTCGGTTACTCAATTGCTCACGCATTCGGTGCAGTCTTTGATAACCCTGATCTCATTGCCGCATGCGTAGTAGGTGACGGTGAGGCAGAGACAGGCCCTCTCGCTACTTCCTGGCAGTCAAACAAGTTCCTTAATCCCGTAAGTGATGGTGCGGTTCTTCCTATCCTTCACCTCAACGGATTCAAGATCTCCAATCCTACGATCCTCTCAAGACTTTCACACGAGGAACTCGAGGCATTCTTCAAGGGTAACGGCTGGAAGGCATACTTTGTCGAGGGTGATGACCCGATGACCATGCACAGAAAGATGGCTGAGACACTCGATATTGTTATTGACGAGATCAAGGCTATCCAGAAGCATGCAAGGGAGACCGGCGATACAACAAGACCTGTATGGCCTATGATCGTACTCCGCACACCTAAGGGATGGACAGGCCCTAAGGAAGTTGACGGCAACAAGATCGAGGGTTCCTTCCAGGCTCACCAGGTTCCTGTAATGATGGACAAGCCTGAGCACATGGATATCCTTAAGCAGTGGCTCGAGAGCTACAAGCCTGAAGAACTTTTCGATAAGGATGGCAGACTCATTCCCGAACTTCAGGAGCTCGCACCTAAGGGTGACAGAAGGATCGCTTCCAACCCTCATGCAAACGGCGGTAAGCTCTTAAGAGACTTAAGACTGCCTGATTTCCGTGACTATGCAGTAGATGTACCTGCTCCCGGCACTGTCGAGAAGCAGGATATGATCGAGCTCGGAGGATACATCAGAGACGTATTCAAGCTCAATGACGATCAGAAGAACTTCAGGATCTTCGGACCTGACGAGACTATGTCTAACAGACTGAGCAAGGTTTTCGAAGTCACAAACCGTGACTGGAACAACCCGATCGATGAGGAGACAGACCAGTTCCTCGCTTCTGACGGACGTGTCATGGACTCCATGCTTTCAGAGCATATGTGCGAAGGCTGGCTCGAAGGATATATCCTCACAGGCCGTCACGGTTTCTTTGCAAGCTATGAGGCATTTATCAGGATCATCGACTCCATGGCTGCTCAGCACGCTAAGTGGCTCAAGGTATGCAACGGACTTCCCTGGAGACGTCCTATCGCATCACTTAACCTTCTCCTTACATCAAACGTATGGCAGCAGGACCACAACGGATTCACACACCAGGATCCGGGCTTCCTCGATCACATCTCCAACAAGAAGGCAGACGTCGTAAGACTTTATCTCCCTCCGGATGCTAACTGCCTCCTTTCCACAATGGATCACTGCTTAAAGAGTAAGAACTATGTAAATGCCATCGTCGCAAGTAAGCACCCCAGGCCGCAGTGGCTCACAATGGATCAGGCTGTTAAGCACTGCACTCAGGGTATCGGCATCTGGGACTGGGCTTCAACAGATACAGGTGATGAACCTGATGTTGTTCTCGCATGCTGCGGTGATACACCTACGCTCGAGGCTTTGGCAGCTGTTGATATCATGCACCGCGAGATGCCTGATGTTAAGGTCCGCTTCGTTAACGTTGTCGACCTCATGAAGCTCGAGCCTAAGGACAGACATCCTCATGGTCTTTCCGATGTCGAGTATGATGCTATCTTTACAAAGGATAAGCCGATCATCTTCGCATTCCACGGTTATCCCAAGCTTATTCACGAGCTTACATACGCTAGACATAACCATAACATTCATGTATATGGTTATCACGAAGAAGGAACGATCACCACACCGTTCGACATGCGTGTCCAGAACGAGATCGACCGTTTTGACCTCGTTATCGCCATGATCAATTACATCCCTTCTCTCGGAAACAAGGGTTCATTCCTAATCCAGAAGATGCGTGATAAGCTGGTCGCTCACAAGACTTACATACACGACGTAGGTATCGATATGCCTGAGGTCGCTGAATGGAAGTGGACAGGCATTAAGTAATCTGCTATTTACGAAGTAGAACGGACTTTTGCATCATGATCTGAGTTTTTAGATTCGGATAATCAATCAAATAATTGAAGGACTTGGAGAGATCCGAGTCCTTTTTCATATTAATTCCGTGTTAACACGTAATGTTATAATGCATTTAGCAAATACGACCAAGGATGATGATTATGAGAAAGATAAGAGCCGGATTCTTGATCTGCACTGTCATGATTATGGTCTTGTTCACTGTTATGGTGGGCGGATGTTCATTATTTGATAAGGGCAGCAACAGTTGGAAGTTTGACCGCAAAGAAGTGGCTAAGGCAATAGTGGACAAGGATGCCGGTGATCTTTATGATCTCATGTCCCCTTATATGCTGGAAGAAAACGATCTGACAGAAGACGATCTGCAGGAGTTTCTTGACAAGTGTGATATAGAGAATACTTCATCCAAAGACATGGATAGATACACTTCATTTAAATTCGTGGGAAAGCCGGGTGACCCTGAAGGGAACCATTACAGACCGGACGGAAACAAATTTACATACACGATGTACTACGTCAACGATGACGGTGCCCGCATTTTTGTCAGCGGCATTCTTAAGAATTCCAAAGACAAAGATAAAGTTGGGATCTACTACATAGAGTATTTGGAAAAAGATCCTGAAACAGGCAAATATAAGACAGTGGAAGAGTTTGGCAAGAGAGAACGGTGAATCCCCAAAATATGTGTGGTTTAACCAGACTGCATTAGAACGTATAATCATCGGTTTTTCTTTCAAATAAACCTCAAGTTGTTTTCGCTGCTCCTGTATCATATTTAAATCTTGGAATAACAGGTGAGATTAATGAAAATAACATATAGACTAGCTGGATTGATCATGGCTTCAGTCATGCTTCTTTCTTCTTGTACGCCCATAGGGAAGGCTCAGCAGAACGGTTGGATAAAAAAGCTTGGCGAGGCGTTTCCTGAAGACACTTTTACATATGAAGGCCATCCGCGGAATTTAGGTCTTGAATACAGCATAGTCCTTGTTAAATCGGAGCTGTTTCCGGATGATGAGATCCGCTTGTGGAAAGAAAACAGGAAGCTATGTACCAATTATCATTACATTGCTTATAAGAAAGATATCTATGAAGAATTGCACCGTGTTCTAGACGGACGTTTTCCCTGTTCAAGTTGTGTAATAATGGGCGCAGATGAACCGTCAAATGGTTTTCCAGTCGAAGCTACAGACGCGGAAAAATACATTAAGGATTATATGAATTATAGATGCAGGGTGCTTCTGTTCTATGAAGATGAATCACAGATTCCGGACGACGATGAGATAAAAGAGATCATTTATGACCTGATCGCTGATGAGAGACATGTTTACACTCTTTATCTATATTATATCGATGCCCAATATGCCGATGACAAATACGAATGTGTCCGGTATTCCAAACTGACCGACGCAAGCATACTGGATAAATATAAGGTTAGATTCCGGCTCTCCATGAAGGATACAGATCACATAAGCAGAATCGATGTCGAGTATAATGACGGATCTGATAATGACCACACTATAGTACGCGATATTGACGTCTGACCTTGATTTCGCGAAACACGAAAAATGCACTGAAAAAAGATGAGGATGCCCCGCATGAGGCATCCTCTTAAAAACAGATTGTTTCATTGCTTATTTCTTTCTGACTGGAATCCAGATCGCGCTTTTATAATCAGCTGCAGAGGGATCTCCATCAGCATACCACTCGACATTAGCATTGCCTGAGATCTCATAGTCGGGATTGCCAGGAAGCCATTCTGTGAAGATCTTTGTGTTTACAGACTGCAAAGCGCCGGGGCACGGACCTGTGATGTCAAATACTGCCCAGTCATCATCGGGGAACTCATAGAGCTCCATGCCGAGAGGCACCTCGCCGCCCATGTATCTGCCGGCGATAAGATATCTGAACTTTGTGCCGCCGATGTCGTCGATGCAGATACCGAACTCGCCGATGCGGTTGTCACGGACCGCCTTCTCATACTCATTTGCGGGCTCGTTGCCGGCATAGATGTTTGAAGCGTATTTTTCGACGACTTCGGACCAGAACTTCGGGATCTCAGCATAAGAGGTCTCGTTGTCGAAGATCTTCTGAAAACCTATTACTTTTAAGCCATCCTTAGGTGTAACCTTATAATCCATTTTGTCTCCTCCTTGAACAGTTATATTGATTTTTACGGGAAGGAACTGATTGAACGGCGCGCCGGCGCGTACCTGCGAAGGCGTTGCTCCATGGAAGCGCGAGAATGCCTTGGTAAAGCTCTCGGGTGTCTCATAGCAATAGCGGAAAGCGATATCGATGACCGGATCTTCCGTGCTTCTCAGGTCGATCGCTGCCTGATACAGCCTGCGGTTTCTGATGTATTCGCCAACGTTATAACCCGTCATGAACGAGAAGCCGCGCTGCAGAAAGATCGGCGAGATAAAAACCTTGCCGGCGACATCCTGTACACTGATGTCTTCTTCAAGATTATCCTCGATAAACTCAATCGCTGCCCTGATGCCTGTGAGCCATTCCATGTTCCGTTCCTCCTTCCTTTGATGATGTCAGTATAACTTCAGGAAGATTTCCACTCCTGTCATTTCCGAACCGTTTTTGTCCGGCCGGAACTGAGTGCTCTGGTCCTATTTTATATCATATGAGTTATTTGGAATAAGTTGTTATAATTGTTTTGGATTGACCGGTAAGCATAAATGGGGAGAAATATATGAAGCGTGAATTAGGAATTGCAAGATGCGGATTGGCATGCTGTCTTTGTTCTGAGAATGTTACATGCAAGGGATGCAGGCGAGATGGCTTTATGGAGCTTTCCTGGTGCAAAGATGCCGAGTGGTGTGAAGTAAGAAGATGCGGTATCGATAAGGATATTGCCGGGTGTTATGAATGTGAGCCCGCTAACTGCCGCAAGGGACTTTATGCAGATAAGATCAAAGCCCGCGCTTTCGCTGAGTTCGCCAGAAGGTATGGTATAGGTGAGCTGCTCGATTGCCTTGAGAGGAACGAGAAGGCGGGTATCGTCTACCACCGTGAGGGAATCATGGGCGATTACGATGAATTTGACGATCTTGAAGAACTGATCGATTTCATCAAGACGGGCAAAAAGATAAATGATTCAATAATCATCAAACCGGCTGAGACTGATGAGGAGTTGTGCGGCAGGGGATATGTGCATTGTACTTCATGGCAGGAAGCTTACAGAGGTATTGTAAGCGACAGATATCTTGATACGATGACTGTAGAGGCTACAACAGCACGTGCCCGGAAGTTCCCGGAAAATACGCTTATAGCTAAGGACAAAGATAAAGTCGTAGGATTCGCAGTATATGGTCCGTCGAGAGATGAGGATCTTCCGGATGCAGGAGAAGTTGATGCGATCTATATCCTTTCAGAGTACTATGACCGTAAAGTAGGATACAGATTGATGAATGAAGCAGTTTCCAGGCTTAAAGAATGTAATACTGTATTTCTTTGGGTGTTCGAGAAAAATGAGAGAGCAATCCGTTTTTATCACAGATACGGTTTTGAATTTGACGGATGCAAAAAGGAATGGAACCTCGGCGGACCGGTTACGTTAGTCAGAATGATAAAGAAAAGAGAGTAAGTCCTCAGCTTGCCAATATGATCTGACAGTGAAGCATCTTATCAATCAGAGGTTGAAAAATGAGCGTAGAAGTAGTTATCAAGAATAAGCAGTTAATCAAAAAGCCACTGACCATACAGGATATTACGATGGGCAAATATGCATGCGGATCGTCAGATCAGTACATGCGCAATACCGGCGAGGTAAAGGAAGGAGATCTCATAGTCTATAATCCGAAAAAGATCGGCAGAGGAATCGGAATACTTCCCTGGAAGTCTGACCTGAAGACAGAGATTACTCTTTTAGCCAATTCCTTCTCCACCAGATACGATTTTGAGTTGTTCTACGATGTCATTGGAAATATCATGCGCGTCTGGAAGACAAAGCATTTTGAACAGGAAGGCATTAAGTTCAGCGCAGATGATATAGGCAGACTTTGTGAGGAACAGAAGTCTGCTTCGCTGAATCTTATGGCTGATATTGAGAACATCCTGAAGGATAACGGGAATGAGATCACTATATTCGGTGCGATGTTCCCGCTTTATGTCGAGACGCGTATAATCAAGCGCCTTGGCATTGCAAGGGATGAGGAAGAATATGCCGACTATCTGCATTCTCTTCAGTGCATGGATGCCTATTATGCAATCCCGCTGTTCTATAATGGCAAGGTGAAGACTGATACAATATTCGGCAACTACGCCATTACTTCGGAAACAGATACGATCTTCCCGGTAAAGCCGATAGTACCGCCTTTTGTAAACGATCCCAAGACCGGCAAACCGCTTGAGTGTTCGCTCTATGCTGTATCACTCTATTCATATGCGAAAAAGAAAATGCTTGCGAGAGTGTCTTTTGATGATTTTTGCAAAATGGCAGATATTGAAAACTGCGAAAAGCATGACCGCATGCATGTTATCCTGAAAGGCATATCCGAAGAACGGCTAGAAGAGATGGCCGCTGAAGGGCATGATGATCCCCTGGAAGGCATTTAAGTCAGTGATCTCACGGGCAAGATTATATAAGAACTGATGTATACATCTTATAAGGATGTATCTATAAACTGATCTCCGACACGTTTCTCCCAATCCGGCATGTCGTATGTGTCGGAAGCGGCGCTCGTGTTTTTCGAGACGAAGGCACCTTTGGGGACATTGGACTTTTTTTCAGCTTCGGCTTTTTTCCTGCGCTCTTCCTCAGTAAGTCTTCTGACCTGTTCCTGACCGGCAGGGCCGTTGGTGGCTACATTATCAATTATGTTCTGCTGTACAAATGTCCTGTACGCAGATTGTTCCATCCTGTCGCATTTGGAAGTGAAAGTTGCCTCAGCTTTATAGGCCGCGCCATCTCCACGGCTGTCGCCGATGTTATTGGATTTATCCAGTTCCGTTCCGCAGATCCAGAATGCCAGTCCGAATCCGAATGCCAATGCAAAAAGGCCGGCGAAGAAATTGATCATAAGCTCATCCCTGCCTTTTCTTCGTGAAGTTGAACATCGCCTTGTCCTGCGTAAGACGGATATTCTTCATGACTCTCTTAACCTTGGCGATTCCGGTCGAGATGAGCGTGCTGATACCAACAATGATAAATAAGAGAATTCTCATGTCGCCTTTTTTCAGTTCCCTTCCGGAAGCGAACATTGAAGTCAGCAACCCCTTAAATATGAAGAACGACAGCACCGCCGCCGTTATGGCTATAACTATGAACATGATAACGAACAATACTTTTTTCCACGGCAGAGCGCATACGACTTTGCCCGTGTCGCCGTTAACAAGGATCGTATGAGGCTTATCCTTGTATCTGAAAGTGATGAACCATGCAGGGAACATTGCATATTTCATATCGGTGTCGACATCTATGGACGGATAGGACTCTACGACCTTGGGCTCTAATGCGTCAATGTCTTTCTTAGCAGCATCGGCAAAGAATTCCTTACCCCTCTCACATGCAGCCTTCCTTACATCGCTATATGTGACATCCGAGACGTTCGAATAAAATCCTGCAAGAAAATCCTCGTCAAACGCTTTCATATGTCCCAGATCGAAGGGCTCTAGCTTCGAGCTGCTGTCATCCGAGATTGCTTTGGATGCATCGACCGGGAGATCTTTGAACTTGAGATGTCCGGTGCGTCCGAAATACCGTGTAACTCTCTTTTTGCCTTCGCTTACCCTGCCTTCAAGGACCATAGTGTCATAATACGTAGCATTAACAATCCAGTACGGAAGATAAATTCCTCTGCAGCAATCGATCGAGAATTTCTTGATCGCCCTCGGCACAAAGAAACCTTTCTTAATCGTATCTCTGGCCAGTTTTACTGCACTTTCCTTTGTGATCCTGAAAGGCATTATGAATTCAGGCTGCTTCTGCCTTGCTATCCTGCTGAAAACAACATTCGGATTACCGCAGAAAACGCATGTTGTCGATGCCTCGGTGCCGTTTATTATGATCTCACCGCCGCACTCACTGCACGAATAAACGTAGCAGTCCATGAACTCCTCTTCGTTGGAGTTATAAACCTCGGATGCTTCTTCAGCCTTAAGGTCCTGTCTGTATTTCTTGGCTTCTGACTCTACCTCTTCGGGTATGAAAGTGCTTCCGCACGAAGAACAGACCATCATCTGTGATACCGGATCAAATACCAACGCGTGGCTACAGTTCTTACATAATGTGGCCATGTTATCCCCCATAAACAATTGGCTAAAAGGTCTTGCGTTACAATTCTGATTCTATAAGTCTTGGAAAGCTGCGTCAACTTTAACAGGATGCTAAGAAGGAAAGTTATGAGTAATAGGAACGTCTGAATTTTAGATGTTATAATTCATAATTAATGGGCAAACCGATATGTATATAAATAGTTGAATCATTCTGAAAAGCAGTATGGAAAAGAGCATTACTAGAAAACATCAGTGCCCATCTTGTGGCGGTTATCTCAGTATAGACAACGATAAGCAGATGTATCGTTGTTCTTCATGCGGCTCTGCTTATGATTTCGATTATTTCAGAGAAGAAAAGCTGCTCGAACTGGGTGATACATATCTTTCGAGAGGAGAGTTTGAGGCTGCTGTCGATGTATTCAAATTATATCTGCAAAAGGCACCTCACGATTTTGCCGCGCTCAGAGGATTGATGCTTGCAGCTGCCCAAATGCAAAGCATTGATGAGATGCTCAGTAATGAGAAACCGGAAGAATTCTCATATGATTCCCAAATGGTCAGTGAAGCAGTTGAAAGCGCTTTGGAAGAAGACAAGGGATACTTTACGGAGCTTGGCAAGGTATATTCTGACAAGAAGAAACTGGCTGACCGTATTAACGAGATACAAACTCTTAAAGAGGAAGAGCGAAAGCTCGAAGCTACTATCCGTTTAACCGATGATTCCCGTTTCGATTACTATTTCAAAACGAAAAATGGATCACTGCAGTCTCCAAGATCAAGGTTCATTATGAATTGGTGCTTTGTTGCTTTTTTTACGTTGAACGCAATATCATATAGTTTGGCGGCAATAAACCTGGGAGAAGAGGCCGCCTGGGTTGTCTTTTTGTCAGTTTTTCCCGGTGCGTTTGCTGCCGGAATTACCATCGGTAATCTTGTGCGTGTCTGTCCGAACGTCAAAAAGGTAAATGAAATAGATAGACATATCGAAGAGCTTAAGGCGGAATTGAACAGGTTAGGGGAGACGATAAGTACCCGTAAAGCTGAAGCGGAAGAGTTCTCTGCTTTCGTCATGGATTCCTGCCGTATGATTATTGAAAAAGACAGGCTGATAGTAAAAGAACCCGTGCAAGAGTACGGCTCAGGAATGAGCACTATCAGGAAGCATCAGTGTCCGTCTTGCGGCGGAGGGCTTATTATCGACAGTGATAAGCAGATGTATCATTGTACTTTCTGCGGTTCGACTTATGATTATGAATATTTCAAAGAAGACAGCATGCATGAGGCGGGTGAGACTTATATCTCGCGAAGTGAATTTATGGCCGCTATCGATGCATATAAGTTTACGTTGAAGAAGGATCCTCATGATTTTATTGCTTTAAGAGGACTGATGCTTGCTGCAGCTAATCTGCCGAACATGAAAGCACTCGAAAAAGAGTCTGAATCAATTGAGTTCTCATATGATCCGCAAATGGTAAATGAAGTGATTTCAAGCGCTTCTGAAGAAGACAAGAAATATTTCACTGAGTTTGGCAAGATTTATACTGAAAAGAAGAAACGTGCTGACTGCAGCAAAGAGATCAGATCTCTTAAGGAGAACAAACAGAAGATCAGTGATGTTATTGCGCAAAACAAAATAAATCGTGAAAATTATTATGTTAAGGATAGGTATGGCACAAAGAGACCTCCAATGTTCATGTTTGTAATTTTCGGGATTTTAACTGCCGTATGGACCCTGATCGAGATTTTCTTTGTTTACGGATACTTTTATACAGCTGCTTCCGGCGAGGAACATCCGGAAATACTCGGCTGGCTGGCACTTTTCGCCGGCATAATGTTGATCGGCTTTATTATTCAGGCTTTCGTGATCTGTTTCCCGAAAGTAATGAAGATCAGAAAAATAGATGCAGAAAACTCAAGGCTCTACGAGGAGTCCGGAATGATGAATAAGAAGATAAGAGACCTTGAAAATGAATCAGATAAGCATGCTGCAAATATCAGAAAATACATCTATGATTTTATTAAAATGGACAGGACGATCATGAGAGGATGATAAGATGCTTTTACGGTCAAGAGAGACATTGGTTATATCAACGAGCACATCAGGAAAGAGAATAAAGACAGGCAGTTATGATAACTGCCTGAAAAGGAGCATATATGACTGAGAATAATGTAACCAAGGTTCCCACAGCTGCCAAAGTGTTTGGCTGGATATCCATGGTAATGTCCGGCTTGGGAATGATAGGAATGGTATTGATAGTAGTAGCTTCAGCAATGCCTTCATATCAGGGCTCAAGTCCTTTTATCCATTCAGAGGATGCCTCTAAGATGTTAGTCTTCTTATTGGGTGCTGTTCTCGGATACATGCTCGCACCTTTGGGTGGCATCTCAGGAATAATCTCTCTTATCGTTATGCTGACTAAGCGTAATAGAAAAATGCTCTGGCTTCCGATAACGGGTATTGCTATCGGAACGGTCGCGTTTATCGGATCTATACTGGCTACGGTATCTATGATCGAAATGCTGTCATAGTTATAAAGGGTTGCCCCTATTTTTGAAGCAACCCTTATATCCCCATTTGCGGCCGATAATCCTTTACTTCAAATCCGGACATAACAAATCCGGTATCTTCAGAAGCTCCCGTTTAATTGTCAGAACTGACATTGTCTGTGTTTTCAGTAGAGCTGACCTCGTCTGTGCTTTTAGTTTTTTCCGTGCCGGCAGTAGTTTCTGTACTGACAGTCGTATCCGTGCCGGCAGTCGGTTCTGTACTGTCAGTCGCATCAGTACCGGAAGTCGGTTCTGTGCCGGCAGTCGGTTCAGTGTTGACAGTTGTTTCCGTGACGGCGGTTGCATCCGTGCCTGCAGTCGTTTCTGAGCTGGAAGCAGTCGGCTCAGTCTCACCCGTGCTTTCAGTTGCTTCCGTGCTCTCAGATGCGTTCGTCGCATCAACAGTCGCATCAGTATTTGTTGGTTCATCCCAGCCTGAGTAATCAACTCCTTGGGCCTTGCAGAGCTCAATGCAGCGGTCGATATGGCTGCGGATCAACTGCCTTGTAGCATCATCTATAGCGTTTTTATCGTAGCAGAAGATCTGCATAGCTTCGTATGTGTATTCTGTTCCATCTTCCATCTTCTCTGTTGCCGGATATGTATTGCAGAAAAGGCCCAATGTCCTTGAAGCTGTAGTTCCATCCGCAAAGGTGACTTCGACTGTTACTTCGACATCCTTTACCAAATAAGTATATATATAGCTCCTGCTGAGAAAATCTTCTTCGTGATTTATCAGACAATAAATATCCATACGGTCTGTCATGGCATTGCAGACGTTAAAAAGGTATTTGGAAGTCTGAAGCGTACTGTAATCTGCGCTGAACGAATCGTAATATCCTACTATTGTCTTTCCGATCGGATGTCCTGACATGTCATAACCATTAACATAAGTCGAACGGAAATCATTAAGCTTTACGGTTGAACCGCTCTTTACAATGGAAGGACCGTCGATGCTTACGACTTCAAAGGCCGCGTTTTTCACTTTGAAATTCACGGTAGAGATATTTTCGCCCTCGACCGAGATGGGGAAATTTATCTGATAATTTGCATTGCCATCCCAGTCAACACCATAACCGAATGCCTGTTTGCCGACATCCAGACTTATCGGGAGCGAAGTATCAGGCGCAAGCTCTGCTGCACAAACCCTGATCGTAAACGGCTCGATGATACTGTTGTAACTGGAGATACTGCCGGTACCGGAGACATCTGGCAATTCCGGTCCTTTGCCGCCAAAATACGCTAATGAAACAAATATCACGGCTACGGTTATGGCTGCAACAGCCGCTGTCGATGCAATGCTTATGATTATTGCTCTGGTTGATTTATGTTTTTTTTGAGACTTTTCGACCGGCTCATCCTGACGGTTATATATCTCACTGAAAGCAGCATTTGCTTTCTGCTGTACGACATCCGGTATCTTTGCGTTTTTCTCGAAAATATACTTATTTTTCATGTCATTTCTCCTATTAACTCTTAGCTGCCATAGTACTTTGAGAGTTGCTCTCTGCCCCTTTGGAGCCAGGTAGTTACCGTGCTCTTTGGGATATGAAGCATCGAGGCAATTTCTTTGGTGCTATATTCCCCTAAGTAATATAGAGTGATGACCGGTCTGTATTTTTCGTCGATAGAAGCTAAAGCATCCTTGAGTTCGACATTGTATTCGTCAGTTACAGCAGGTTCTTCCCATTCTTCGAGGCCAGTCTGATGCTTCCTGACATCCAGGATCTTATAACAATTGTTTATAAGGATCCTCGTCATCCATGTCTTGAAATACTTGTCTTCTCTTAGTGTATTTAACTTCTCAAAGCAATTAAGGATCGTCTCACTGACGGCATCGGCAACATCCTCATCATTCATAAGGATTGCCAGTCCGACTTTGTACATCTCCTGCATGTGCCCCTGCATCAGCTCGGCAAAGGCAAGCTTATCGTGCTTTTTGGCGAGTTTTACAAGCCTTGTCGTTTCATCAATCTGCATTACTTACTCTTTCCTTGTGTACACAATCGAATGGAGATTTGTTTTCCATTCTCTATCCATTAGATGCACTAAGACGGCGTTTGGTCTCAACGAATTATGTTAAGGCACCAAATAGTTATCAAGTGAACTAACCGCGATGCTATAATTCATGTTGAGGGGCAACCCTTAGAATATGTGAATTGGCAGATTAATGCAAAGTGATAAATCGATTGATTAACACCTGAAGGGATAAGGTGCGTGAAATCTGCAGCGGGATACAGGAGATGGATACGAAACGACTGGCCGGAAAAGCGAATAATGGCTGATACGAAGCAACATTTCTATAACATTAAGCAATCAGGTATATCTGCCGTCCCAATAGCGCTCGGAAATTATCTCTCCGGTCTTCGCATCGACACAGACCACGCTGTGTTTGCATATCGTAAACGCGTAATAGAGTGTGCCATTGGCATCTGCAACGAGGAGATATGTACCGGTTATCTTACTAGTCCCCATCGCTTTGACGTTCTTGGGATCTGATGCAGTCTCATAGACTTTGTCGAATACTGATTCAGCCTTGATCAGACCGCTGTTGTTAAAGTCTGATCTTCTGAATTTTGAATCAATGTTCCACGCACTTCCGTTTTCCTCGCTGTACCAGCAGGTCATGTCTGCCGTTTCCCAGATGACGCCGTCTTTCATCATCTTTCCGAAAAAGCGGAACTCACCCTTCACCTCGGACTCACCTATGCCGTGCACATATATGTCATCGTGAAGATCCTTATCAGCCTGCTGAAGCTGCGATATCATGTGATCCTTATATTGCTTATTGCGATCACTTCCGTCGAAAAGATCCGCCGGATAATATGTGTGCTCACCGATCTTTACTAATTCAGTCTCCGTAAAAACAGCATTAGGTGCTTTAACATCATCGTCTTTCGCCGATGATTCCGCATCTGTGGATTCTTCAGTAGTATTCAGAACTGATGATGGTGTTGATGTGTCAGAAGGTTTATCGGCAGGTTTTCCACAGGCAGTAAATCCTGCCAGAACAAATGAAGATACTAGAACTGCGGCTGTTGTCTTAAACGTCTTTTTCATAATATGCGCCACCTCCATACTATATATACAGAAGATGGCGCCAAAATGTTGCATAACTGATAATTAAAAATTTATCGTTTACTCTCGAACCAGCCGGATCTTCCTGTTATCGTTTTCAAATTGGAAGCATAACAATAGAATTCATGTGACGGGAGCTTATTCGTGTAATAGGTGTTAAGTTTAATTCCGGTATCGTCAGGGTCTGCTTTTCTGGAGACAGCCTTAACATCGCTTTTTGAGGCTACATGTACTTCGACGGTGAAGCTGTAATCTCCGAAAACATCGTCAATTGCTTTTTCAATGGTCTTATGGTCATTAACGTCGTCAACTGCAAGTACGCACACATATCTCAGTTCCCACTCGTCCAGAGCGTCATCGAAATCGAATTCTTCCAATTCAGTCTCGCCATGGCCAAAGGCAACTATTAAATAGGGAGCAACGACTCCGCCCGGGAATCTCTTTTCGAGCTCGGCTGTAAAGTAGTCTTCCAGTTTAGGACGGTACAGAATGTAATTGATATTTGTCTGGTAATCACCGTTCTTGTCCGTAACCACTATTTCTTCGCCTTTGCACTTGTCCCATTTATAGTAGTACTCGTAATGAGAAACGACAGGGGATTGTATAAAGTAGATAGTGGGACGGTTAGCTACGGCGTCAGTCAGCGTAAAACGTCCGCCGTATGTATCTTCCAGCAGCTCTTCTATTTCTTTGCCCTTGTTCGCACCCTTGCCATTGCATGATGTCAGAAGCATTGATGAGCACAATGCCAGTATTAGTGCTGAAGCCGTTATCTTCTTGAATTTCATAATTCCTATCCTCGTTATTTGTCATTTGCTCTCGAAAAAAACAGGCACATTATAACAAAAGTTAAGTTTGCAATATAATCCTTAACTGTTTTCGAAGGCTTTATGATCTTTTTTTGCTTTGAAATCGGGTATGGGATATTATGACAACATAAATATATCTTTGCAGGAGCAGTCATGAGTGTTTTGAAAACTGATTCAGATGTCAGGAAAAAGGAAAACATTGCTTCATTGTTTGAAAATAAGTTGATCTTGTCCGTTTTTTTCGCGATCTTTCTACTGGTAAACGGTTATCTTATCGTTGTTCATGAACCTTGGCGTGACGAGGTCCAGGCATGGTTTCTGGCCAAATACAAATCTATCCCGGAGCTAATCGAATTCAGCAGATTTGACGGACACCCGATCCTGTGGCATTTGATTATTATGCCTTTTGCAAAACTTGGTGCTCCCATTTGGACGATGCATATAATCAGTTATATTTGTGTATCTGTCAGCGCTTACTTCTTCCTTTTTAAAACTAAACTGAATTCAATAGCAAAAATAGTCTGCCTGTTTTCAATTCCGTTTCTGTATCTCTATTCTTCTGTATCGCGTAATTACTGCCTGGTATTGCTGGTGGGCATGCTGATCTGTGTTTTGTATAGCAAGAGGTATGAACACCCTCTTATGTACAGTCTGCTGATCACTTTGATGATCTATACTCATGCTCTGGCCTGGGGATTTGTAGCCGGCCTTACGATTACTTTCCACATCTATGAGATCGTTTTGAAAATAATGCATAAGAGCAAGCTTGATAAGAAAAGCTTCATGCATTTGATCGCAGGCTTTGCACTGATCGTCATTTCCACATTTGTGGTTGTGTTTACTTTATACGGATCGAACAATCCGATGTGTGTCAGCAATGACGGAGAATATGTGAATAAAGTGGTTTTATCTATGCTATTCCTCGTTTTTGCCAGTGTTGCCGTATTGTTTATAAGCAGATTTAAACTTTGGAAAGAAACGGTTATCTTTGTTCTGACGATGTCTTTCATGATCGTTGTTTACAAATGGTACTATTCTGGAATACTGTTTCAAAGGCTGCTCTTAAGCCAGGTGTTCCTGCTGTTTTTTGTGTTGATAGTTAAGTCCTGCGGTAAAGAGGTTAAGAAAATGATCACGATCTTCCTTACTGCACTGTATTTTGTTTCATTTTTCTTTAACGGTGCCATATCCGAATTGTATTCTTTAATTGCCGATGATATAAACTGGAATTATTCGTCAGGCAAGGAAATGGCCGAATACCTTAACAGTAATCTTCCGGATGAAAAAGAGATCCTTGTTGACGGGAGTACTTTCGTGAAATCTATAATGCCTTATACGGATAAGCGTTTTTACGATATAAGCCAGGGAGTTTACAAAGAGGAGACGCTCTTCGATACAAATGACTTCGACGCGATCATCAAGGGCATGAAAGGCATTGGTGATCACAGCGAATACAAAGGACATTACCTTATCTGTTATTATCAATTCGACAGCATTCCATATGAAGAAGTTTACAGAACATCTAATTCCATAATGCACGAGAATTTTATACTCTATTACATTCCGGACTGACTTCCGGTCGCCAGGATTCCTTAATGATCACAGCGGACAGTTTGCATGGATACCATTTGATTGTGAAGAATGTTTTCATCTCGTACTATGCACGCACAAAACAGATAACAGAAAGAGTCTGAACAATTTTATTATGCTCCTTCAAAAACTATATGCTGATGCTGTAGCTTTCCCGCTTTAAGTTTCACTGTTAATTGAGATGATTTTAAAATACAATATAAATATGTTTTGTGGGGAGGGTAAGAATATGCAGATCGTAGAGATTCCCGTTTACAGCATCAGTGTTCAGCTTGAAAGCGCACTTCGCAAAAAAGAGTATAAAGAAGATCAGATAGCTCAGGCATATGGCATCCTGAGCGATAAAAAGAAAAAGCAGAAGACGCCAGTTATCATCCTCGCTGCGGCTATCGCTTTCTTTGGATTGGTCACACTGATCGGTTCGATCATCGCAGACAAGCTTGTCGTCGGGATCATAAGCTTTGTTTTTTTGATCATCGCCGCTGGTGTAGCCGGTTATATCGGTTATTACAACAATGTCGGCAAGACCGCAAAGCAATGGAACAATCTGCTGAAGCAGTTCTATCCCGACATAAGTGATAAATACAAGCTCTGATCAAACTGTAAGTTTGCGGATTAATTGAACCAAGGCCTCTGAGAGATCAGAGGCCTTTTTATGCTCAGCCGCAGTATTTAAAAACAGAAACGCTTTGTAGTTAGCGGCGGCTAATCGATTGCAGTATAATGACCCCGAAAACAAGCTAAGAGGTTACAACAGTGGAAGAACGATTCAAATATTTAAAAGACGGATTTGAAGGAATCCTTTACAGAGCGCAAAGGAATGACGATAGACTTTTGATAGTCGTACAGGGACTTAAAGGGCTGGATCTTCCTTCAAAATATGCAGCCCTTTTTGCAGAAAAGGGATACTCCACACTTGCAATGTCCTACTATGGCGGTGAAGGACAGAAAAAAGGCATGAGGGCAATTCCCCTGGAACAATTCCAGGCTGCTTGCGACGAGATGAAGCGGATGGGATTTAAGCGCATCGGGATCTACGGCAATTCAAAGGGCGCCGGAATGGCGCTTCTCGCGGCAAGTGTAGTCCCCGACATAAGCCTTGTGATCGCTGCCTCGTCCTTTGGTCATATCATGCAGGGTACCGGAGGACCCGGCGAAGACCTTTGCAAGGCAATGGTTTCATTTAACGGCCGTGACTTTCCCTATGTTAAGAAGGAAAGACTGTTCTCCTCGTTTATTGGAAGATGTGTAAGGGAACACAACATAAAGCTTTTATATTTCTTTGACGAGTGGGATATAAAGGGAACTTCCGAGAACGAGATCCCGGTGGAGAGAATAAACGGAGATATTCTGTTCCTTACATCCACGCATGACGAATCAGTACCTGCAAAACGAGATGCCGAACTGCTTGTGAAAAGACTTCAAAGGAGCGGGTTCAAGTATGGTTTCAGGCACATCAATTCAGAGACAGGAAGCCATAATCTCGGGTACTTTCCCGTTAACAATAATATGCTCCCAAGAGAGAAGAAGTATCCGGAGGAATGTCAGAAGGCACGTGAAGAAACATTGGCGATCATATTAAACTCCTTGGAAAAATGGAGTGTTTAAACTGCGATCACTTGGAAAGTATGCATATGTGGAAGTGCAGTTATGGGATAAAATATAATAATGATTAATTTTGCATAACAATAGCTAAGTTTATTAAACAGGAGAGAAGCATAAAGCATAATGAACGCCTATTACATTCAGGAACTGCTGACTTATACGTTGGGAACAGTGCTTTCCGTAGTTTTTTTCATACTGCTTATAGTTACGGGTGCTATGTTTGCCCGTCAAAAGAACACTACGTCAAAACCTAATGAGTATCTTTCCGACCGTCTTGTCTTTTACTCTTGCGGATACACAAAGAAACTGAAGGTAATCGCTTTGATTACCTTTTCGGGATATCTGGTTATATTGCCAACTGTTATCGCTTATGGAATTGGCCGGGTTTACCTTAATGATAAAGCCTGGATAGCCGCGATGATCGCATTTGGCATAGGTATTTTAATAATGCTCCTGATCGGCAGACAGCCATTCTGTTTCAAGGAATCATGCCTGATCATTGATGAGAAGAAAGTCACAGTTAAATACAAAGATGGCGAGAAGGAAGATAAAGTCTGCTATGTTTCTCAATATGATCACTACTGCGTGGAGACAAGGAATAAACCGCCCAGGCTGATTTTCGCCGGCTATGAAGGAGAAGAGGTTTTATCGCTTCATTTTCTTCGAAGTAATGATGCCGTTACCGCCGGTAAGATGGTTGAGTTTATAAAGAAGAATGGAAGAGTGCCTGTAGTTCAGCAAGTTGCATCTAAGCAGGAAGCTCAGCAGCGGATCGCAGAGCAGCGCCAAAAAGACGTAGAAGCATTTGCTCAAGCACAGCAGGAGCTTGTCAATGACGGACCAAGATATAAGGCATATCTCGAAAATGTACTAGCTAAACTCCCGGATACCGAGAAAGAAAAGATTTCTGAACTCGTAAGGCAGGGCAGGAAGATCGAGGCTATAAAGGAAGCCCGTGAGTATACCGGCGAAGGCCTTCGCATAGCTAAGGATCTTGTGGAAAGATAATTTGAGTAGTCATACAGTTAGGGAGCAATCCCTGATTGAATTGTATGTTTAGGAGTGTCAGTGGGCAAGGATTATTGTTATTTTGTGAGCATCAAAGATGGTGAACATGGCGATACGGAAGCTTTTATCCGGTCAGCGCTGAACCATCCCATGATTCGTAACTGGGCATATATCCTGCAGGATAAGGAATATTACACAGAGTTTGACATGCGATGCCGCCCGAACGGTCTAAGATACAATTGGGCAAATGGTTTTGAAGGGATGGAGAAGTATTCTTCCTGTGAAGAATATGTGGAAGAGATGATGAAAGCGCCTCCGTATGCGGGTGATAAGAAAGAGTCATACTGGCGTATTATCTGCTTTGTTGATAAGAAGTGTTACGATAAGGACATAGAGGAGATCTTTGATATTCATTATGACCCGTATCCCGTCTTTTTAAGCAAAAGATATTGGATATCGGAAAGGCTGAAATATCTTACCCATGAAGACAGTGCTTCCGTGAGAGAAGGCAGACACCGTTATCAAGACGAAGAAGTTAAGGCCAGCTTCAATTTCCGGGAGTATATATTGAATACCGGAGAATATACCAAGTGGGAAAGATTCAAGGATATGATCCGCCCCGCACCAGTAAAACCCAAAAGACGAAGTTGGTAGATTAAAACTGAAAAGAGAAATGCATAGCCCGAGTGAAGACTGCCTGGAGGTTATGCGGATCATTAGGTTTGAGGAACGTATGAGTATAGAATCAAAGCGCAACACCAAATATGCTATAGCAGCGGTCTTGTTCGTTGCGCTGTTTGCAATCCAGCTTTTATTCAGCCGCTTCGGTTTCTTCATATCCCGACTGTTTGATTATTCCGCTTTGGATTCAGATGATCTGTTTTTACAGGTGTCGGTGCATCACATAATACAAATGCTCTGTGCTCTGGCTTTGATCTTTATCATCCGGAAGGTAAAGAAGATAGAAGGTTTTTATCTCAGGCCGCGTTTGGATTCCAAGGGCATTAAAGACACGGTGCTTTTCTGCGTTGCAATAGTTGTCTATTATCTCGCTATTTATATCGCCGGCTCGTTTACCAATACCATAAGTACTTACGATTATGAACTGAATCCGACAAATGTAATTGGAACACTCGGGTTCCAGTTGCTGCTTTCCGGTCCGTCAGAAGAGATCCTTTTCAGGTCTCTGCCTATAACCTTGCTGTTAAGTGTGCTTGATCCTGAAAGTAAAAGAGACAGGGCTATAGCCGTTATCAGTGCATCTGTTCTCTTTGGTGTTGCCCATATTAATGTATTCACTTTCTCGATTCCGTGGTTTCAGGTCTGTTATGCTTTTGTTCTGGGAATCTTTTACGGATATACTTTTATAAGATCGAAAAGCGTTATTTATCCAATGATAATGCACAGCATGAGCAATGTGATATCTGTGGGCGGATGCTATCTTTATATGGTGCTGTTTAAATAGACAGTTTATTGTAAAGAAATGCATGTTATGAGGAGTTTGTACAACTGTATTATCAGCAGAAATAATATAAAGAGTTTGGAAGATAAAAAGACCTGATAATCAAGATGACATCGTGGGTTGTAAGAAAATGGTGTTCTGATCCGTCATATAGGTGAGATCTCAAATAACACCGGAGGCAAAGAATTTGAAAAATGAAGATGTAGTCAGATTATTTGATGCTTATGCTGATGATCTATACAGATTTGCCGTCTACTACACGGGTTCCAAGCACGACGCTGAAGACATTGTTCAGGATGTGTTTTTAAAACTTCTTGACGATAGAGTGGCTACTAAACCCGGCAAGGAAAAGACTTATCTTTTCACCATGACGGCCAACAGCTGCAGAGATTATTTCAGATCAGCATCCCGCCAGAAAGACGTTGATCTTGAGACTGCGGAAAATGAGCTGCAGTATTTCGATGGTTTCAATGAGAGAAACAAGGCGGTATTCGATGAACTCATGAACCTTGATGGTCAGTTCAGGATACCTATCTATCTGCACTATTATGCAGGTTACTCTTACAAGGATATCGCCGGAATACTGAAGCTATCCGAATCAGCCGTTGCAGTAAGGATCAACAGGGGCAAAGCAAAGATGAGGATAGGATTGGAGGAATACTTATGAGAGATACTACAGATAAGATAAAAATGGATGTGGCAAGGAAAGCGGAAATGCGCGAGAAGCTTATGTCTTCAACCGCGAAGACTACTGAGTTACCCAGGCATAATGTGAAGAAAAAAGTCGTAACGACTGTTCTGGTCGCGGCAGTAGTGACAGCGATGGGCGCCACTGCCTATGCTGCTATCACCGGCGGGATCGGACCTTTATCCTTAGGAAGAAGCTCATGGGGTCCGTCGATCGAAGAAGACATTAAGCATTCAATGCCTCCTCGCGAGGAATGGTCGCTGCAGGGATATCCTGATACGCCTGAATACAAGGCATCTGCCGAGTGGAACAAATTCGAGCAAAGCTACGACCGTGACGGGAAGATCCTGGATGAAGCTGATGCGGAACAAAAACGTACAGGCATAAATCCATTTGATGAAAAGTATGGTTCATATCTTATTTACTCGCAGGAGATGGCTGATAAGGTCGATGAGATAACGGCAAAATACAATCTTAAGCTTCATACGGGCTTTGACGATGGTGATGAGAAAAGGCTCGAGGAAAAGGTCGGAGATATCTTTAATGACAACATTACCGGCGGCGCATACTTCTACGATGACGGAACGTTCCAGATGGATGCACTTTATAAAAACAAGTACAATTTCCAGATAAGAAGATGTGTGAGAGGTTATTTCGATACTGTAACTATCAATGTCGGAACCTCTAAAGGCTTTGAAGAGTACACATATACGACAAAGAGCGGAATTCCGGTCACGATCTCAGAGGGTAAAGACGTCAGCGGCAGGAGAAGAACCTTCATCACGGCAAACCTCAAAAATAGCTTTGTGGTGATAAATATCATGCCGTTTGATTACGATGGCAATCCGAATAATTACACGGACAAAGATATTAAGGATATCGCAGATTCGTTCTACTTTGATAAGATGTGATAGAGAAAGAGCCAGGAGCAATCCTGACTCTTTTTCATTGTTGTTCAGTTCCTTTGCTGATAATCGCATCGGACAGAGATATCTTCTTCCCTGCAGACAAAGACTTCGCACAGAAAAAGACGGCGGAATTCTTCTTTGAGTGAATGTATAGTATCATAATACTGTCAGTTTTCTACAATCTTTAAGGAGGAACAATATGCGCAGATTTCTGTCAATCATCCTTATCGGAACACTCGCTATGGGCATAGCTGCCTGTGCGAAAGAACCCGCTCCGTCGACTGCAGCAACCGAGAATACCGAAGTCACAACCACTGCACCGGCTGAAGAACCGGCTGATAACAGCGATGACAGATTCGTCAGCGCTTATCCGGCCTTTAAGGTCACCTCAGAGAGCCTTGAAGGCAAGAATTGGAGCGAAGCCTGTGCATTCCAAGGCGGGAATGCCTCTCCGCAGCTCTCCTGGGAGCCCGTTGAAGGCGCCTCCACTTATGTTATCTATATGGTCGACCTGACCGCAGCAAACATCATCCATTGGAAGTCTGAAGGTATCACCGAGACAAAGCTTCCTCAGGGCTGGGCAACTTCTGCCTCCTCTCGAAGTGATACATATAACGCCGATTACGTCGGACCTAATCCGCCGTCGGGATCAACAAATCAGTACAACATCTATGTTTTCGCTCTCAAAGCGCCTGTGGAAAGAGTCAAGGGCAGCATCGGAGATCAGGCTATGAATCTCCAGGGATTCATGGACAGCCTTGATACGGATGCAGAAGGGAATACAGGCAATATCGTGGCTGTCGGCCGTATAGTAGGCTATTATGCTGCAAAATCAGGAACTAATTAAACGAAAACATCGTTTTGAGGCAAGTGATTTATGATGGGCGGAAAGCCGGCCCGTAAACATTATCGGGGATGTTAATCGTCGTCTCTAACGAACTTAAAAGTGCCCGGGCCCATGGTAGAATCCAAAACTTCCAGAGATGTTCCGCAGATGTTGCATTGCTTAAGTGATGATGTTGAGGTGGCACCGCAGTTGGGGCAGACATTGCGGTAACACTTCATGGGAGAGCCTGCCTTTGCAATCAGATCTGCCTCTATCTCATTTGCCAAATCTACAGCGCATTCATAGAGAATATTGTCCCTGACAGTGACGAAGATAAAGCTTAAGACCGGGCATGCGAATGCCAGTATACATGGCAGGTAGAATACGATTTCTCTTAATCCTGTATCTGTGCCCATGCTGGCGAAAAGCGAAGAAACGGCATTATCTAAAAAAACATTTAGGACGAGGATTGCGGTATATATAGCAAGCCATGAACTCGGTTGAAGCCATATGATCCATGGCTTGCTCTTCATGACATCTAAGACTTCCTGGCCGTTTCTCGTGCCCTGTTCCGAAGCAGAAAATGCTATGCGGTAACACTTCTCGTCTATGCCGGCCCAGGTAAAATTACTGCCGGCTCTTTTATGGGTATACTTTCTGCTGAATACAGGCATTTCGGACGCGCCGTAACGGCGGATTTCTGACAGTGCATACGTCCTGGGAGCCTGGATATTGCTCGGAATAAACAAAAATCCTGCCACAATGTAAACGGTTGCATTTATCGGGTCAAGGCCGGGGAACACTCTGTTGTATATCCCATTTGCGATTACATAGATCGCTAATGGCACCAGAATCCACACCTCGCCTAAAATTTTTAGCACGGGATTTCTGCCCATCTGTACCTCCAATCAGATAATACAACCAATTCCTTTTCCATATTATATGATATTGAAGGTCACTGTATGCATTATTATCTTGAAGAAATAGTTATCAACGGTGTTTTCTTTTGCCTAAATACTGTGTTCTTATCAGAAAAAATGGTAGCTTGAACAACAATACAGTTATCAAGCAGAAAATAAAAACACTCAGCACATAAACAAGAACTGCAAGGAAACACGGAATAACCGAACTTAACTTAATGTATATAGAGAACAGAGTTACTCTGAAGAATTGCTCGAGAAGGTATATTCCGAACACAGAGCTTCCGGCAAGTAAAATCAGATTATTTATGCTGTTCGGAATTTCTTTTCCTTCAAAAATTTTTCTGATCAAAAGAAAAATGAAAGCAGCCCTGAACACACGGGTCGTCTCATAGAAATACTCAATCGATACCGAGTCTGTTCTATTAGTTGTAGAAATCATATAATGGGTCATAAAGCATGTCAGCAAGACAGAGAGTACAAATAGAAAAAAGAATATCAATAATTGCTTGCTTTTGATCTCTTTAAGAACTACCCCCAAATAGTATCCGGTAACAGGACAAATGAAGGCCATAAACAGGATTGGCAAAGGTCTGATATCGGTGTTGACAGTTAATTGTTCTCCTCCAATGAGAAACTGTAAGATCGGCAGAAGCGCTTGGAATACCAAATAGATTACGGCAATGTACAGGAACTCTTTTCCGTTCATATTCCTGGCAACCTTTCTCAAGACTGGCAGAATGAGCAGAAAAGCCAAATACAGATACAAAAACCAAGCGGGTACGGAAATAGTGCCGGAATATAATCCGGTAAAAAAATCTTTACAAGAAAAATCATTAAGGCGAAATTCGATATCACAAAGATAGTAAAACAATGAATAGAGAAACAGGGCAACTAAATATTTGGGGATTCTTTTCTTTAAAACATATGAAAAAGTTTCTTCCTGCTTTCCCAACAGCAACATACCGGAAATCATTAAGAATATCGGGGTATTAATACCGGTCATAACAGAGAAAGGCATAAAGAACCAATACGGAGCTGATCCGACCTCATATGTCGTAAAATGCATATAGCCATAATTAAGAGTGTGATTAAATATCACCAGCAGTATTGCGATAATTCTTAGTATTTCAATGTAGGTTGTCTTTTTGCTGTTTATTATCGTTAGTTCAGACATAATCATCTTATACGGTTTTTAACTGAGCATTAACCGTACGAAAAACAGTTTTATCAAATTATAGCATGGAATAATTATGTTAAGTCTTTTGGACATGAGTTGCTATAATCTTGTAGAAAAGACTTTTGAATAGCCATACGGGCCGGGAGTAGTCCGACCCGTATTGTATAATGAAACAAATAGTCATCAGCATAAATGAATAAGGGGATAGAAAAAGCTGCTCATAATTCAAATGATGACGATCCTGAAACAGTTAACAGAGCAATAGAATCGTTTTTAAGGGGATTACAGCGAAAGTGAAGGATAAATAATATGTCAAACGTAAGAGATCGCGGAGTTATAGACATAACATTGGAAGAAGACGGCAAATACGTCCTGGTGATCCTTGATGATATGAAATGGGAGCCTGCGACCCGTCAGGATCACGGCCGTATTCTCCAGGATAAGATCAATGATTATCTTAATTACATCGCGAGTGGACAGGCCGAAGAGGCAAAGCCCGGACTCCGTCCCGTGATCCGCATCATTGCACAATATTCATACAGTAAGTATTGCATTGATTTTCTTGAACGCGTACGTGCTTTCATTAAGGGAAAAGATGATATCTGTGATATCGAATGGACGCATTCATCTGAAGACGGTCCGTTTGAAGACGGATTCAGCGATGATTTTGTTTTCGACGAGACGAAAATATATCCAAGAATAAAGAAGAACTGGGCAAAAGATCCGCAAAACCAGGTATCATTGATGCCTCCGGATGCATCTGCTCCTGATTATCCGGATCAGATGGTAATGATCCGCGTAATGGACAGTTTTATCGGCATGCTTGTTCAAGATATGGGCAGTGTTCTAACCTATATAACTTACGACAAACTGCCTGACGGGGCTGATGTCATGGAACTGTGGAACAAGGCCTTTGATAATCTCTGCAGAGATATTCACTACAGATGGAGTGAATCCAAAGAGCCCGGTGTTTACGGCATCCTGGCAGGTGGAGATTTCGAAGCGGAAAGCTTATGTCTTGAATATGTCTGGAAAAACCTCTCGGATGACCTGAACGACGATCTGATCGTATGCGCCCCAACGAAGGACATCGTTTTGTACACGAAAGTAAGCGATAAGAAGCTTGTGAAAAAGATTCTGAAGATGGCTGCAGATATGTTTGAAAGCAACCGGAAAGAAACACCATATCTCTTGTTTTGCAAAGATGTTTTTGTTTACAACAGGATAAGCGGGCATCTTGAGATCAGTAAGAAATACAGTTTTTGATCCGAAGGGATTAGAGAATATAATCAGCAGATAATAATTCTATGACAGCTGTTTTGGAAGGAATCTCCAAGGTTAAGTTAATAGACGAGGATAATATACAGTAAAAATGATCGAGGGCCTTATAAGAGATGGAAGAAGTTTACTTGTCAATTTGTTGCGATGTTTTTTATGTAGCAGATAAGAATGTCGTCCTGGTTCACTGGAAAAAATATTGTGAGCTGGAACAGTACAGAGAGCCCCTTATGAAGGCGCTTCAGGTAATCAATGCTCACAGAGGGTGTAATTATGTTGCTGATACAAGGGACGGCTTTGAAGATAATCCCCTTGATACAAAATGGGTGGAACGATAAATAAACAGGAAAACAGTATGTCAATGAATAATCTAATGGAAACGGACAGGCAAGAATTAATTTCCAAAGGGCAGCTTGTGAAGTCTCCTATAGCCGGAGTATCAGATTTTATATGGTCTTTCGGAAGAAGACTGCACACCTCGGATGACGCTTTTAAAGAATGGTTATGCAGTCCTGTTCCTTTTCTTGGTGACAGGGCACCATTTGATGTTTTGAAGAACGATGAAAACGGTGAAGAGATTATATATGACTTGTTTATTAGGATCATATTTGGCGCACCTTCTTAAATGTGACTTACCATTGATGGAAAGGTAAAATATGGGAAAATTATTTGAAGACTATCTTAGTGATATTCAAAAAGATATGGTAAGCATATGCTTGGAATATGCAAACTATAAGGTCGATAAGGTTTTTGTTTATGCGTCTAATGAAAACGATGTAATTTCGAGTGATTGTTTTTTCGAGATCAATCATAGCATTGTTAAAAAAAGCGAACATGACATATTTCGTTGAAGGTATACAGGGAAGCGGTAAGAGCACTCTCGTAAAGTTATTGTCGGAGAAATGTTCGGACCATAAAGTTCTTGAAGAAGGTGACTATTCTCCGGTAGAACTTGCCTGGTGCGCATATATGGGTATGGAAGACTATCAGGCCGCTATCGAAAAGTATCCTTCGCTGAAACCGGAGATAGAAGCAAAAACTCATTTTGAAGATGATCATGCAGTTGTCTGTTATACAAAGATCCGGACTGATGACCGGAGCTTTTATCAGGCGATGGAAAAATATGAGATATATAACAACCGGGCATCCTTTGAGCGGTTCAAAGAAATCGTTTTGAAGCGTTACGGTAGCTGGGACGGTGCTCCTTTGATTACGGAATGTGCTCTTTTTCAAAATATCGTTGAGGACATGATACTGTTCCGGGATATGCCGGATGAGGCCATTATAGATTTCTACAGGGACATTAAGAATGCTATAGGTGATAAGCAGATCCATATTGCTTATCTTAAGGCGGAACCGGATGATATCAGAAGGAATCTTGAGACAGCTCGGCAGACCCGGGTCGATGATAAAGGCAATGAAGTCTGGTTTTCGATGCTCTGCGACTATTTCAACAACAGTCCTTATGCTGTCAGATGCGGCCTTGAGGGCGAAGACGGCTTGGTCAGACACTGGATTCACAGACAGGATCTTGAGCTTAGGATATGTGAAGAACTGTTTCCGGACTGGTGTACTGTATTGCCCTCGAAATCGTACGGGGAGAAGGATATTGATAAGTTGTTTGAATAGAAAACACTGTATAGGATTGGATAATTATCATCATTTCCCGTTTGTTTTATTTTCCGGATATCCTGTTCTTAAGGGTTAGTATTATCTCCTGATGCTCCTTATGTATCATCGTCGGGAAAGCATTAAGCAATCTGGCGGCTCCGGAATGTTTGTGCTCAAGAATGGAAAGACGTATCTCTTCGGATCTCTTTTCGAGCTTTTTCAGCCTCTCGCCGGCGTCATCTCGGAGTTCCGCCTTCCCGAGTGCAACCTGAACCCTGGCCTCACCAATGTCTTGAGCGTTCTTCATCGCGTTATTCCCGATAATATCAGTCATACGGTCGCTTATCGTTCTCATGGCCCGGCTGATGCTGTCGAGTTCCTTGAGCTTCTTATTCAGGCCTATGATCGTTAATGCCGTCACGACCGTGTCGGCTGTGATACAGATACAAAGAAGACTGAGAAGGATCATCGATAAAGTATCGGGTATTAGTTCGACAATTGTCCTGATCCACGGGTGTATGCCTTTGACAGCTGCGACCACAGCAAGTCCCCACAGGATCGAAAAGGCAGCGCAGATATAGCCGTGCAGGTTCAATGGCATGGAGCTGTAATCCCACCATCTTGCATGAAACAGCCTGTCCAATATGAAGCCTGCGGTCAGTTCTATCAGGGTTGCAAAGACCATCCCGACAAGGAAAAGGATCAAGGGATCCTCTGCCTTTAGCACACTGCTTATCCAAAGCACGGCACACATTCCCGCTCCGTAGACCGGGCATAAAGGACCGTTAAGAAATCCACGGTTGATTATCCTGCCTTTTACTACGGCGTGAAATACGACTTCAGTAACCCAGCCGAGAAAAGAATAGATCATGAAATACCAAAGAAAAGAAACTATCATGCGGCCCCACTGCTATACCTTCGGTATTATCTCAAGATCCAGACCGGAACCTTTTGCCGGAAAATGTAAGACCCAGCTTAAGTTCGTTGCCCGGTTTGAATGCATATATCTGAAAGAGAAGAAGAGATCCATCACAAGGACCGCAAGAAGCGCTACGCAGACCACATGAACTATATTATTTTCATGATGCTTGAAGTAGTTCATAAGCGGCGTGAAAAAGCGGTAGAAAAAGACCGTGATCACCGCCGAGAATCCTATGCTCGTGAAAAAGCTCGTATATCTCGTAAGATGCATCGGAAGATTAGTATAGTCCCAGTAATAGATACCGCAGAACTTTTCAACAGCGTAACCGAGTAAGATCTCTCCTACGGATACGATGAAAAAGCATGCGATAAAGAACGGGCCCAGGTTGTTTTTTTGCGGAACACCCAAGACCATGTAGATGAACAAGACCGCAAAGCCGTATCCTATAAGGAACGGAAAGCTCATGTTCCGGTTGTCTATCACGCCGAATCTGAAGAGCATCCAGATATTCTCAAGACAAAATCCGAGAAAGGAAACGACTATTACCAAAGCCATATAGTCGTAAACTGAATATTCTGAATGAATCCGCTTTCTCACCTTAAGAAGCTCCTTGAATATGATACATAGCGATGTTACAATTGTTTGACGTTACAAGTGTAGCACCATAACGTTTATTCTTCTATACATCAATCAACGGAGTTTACAGAAATGGCCAAGAGTGTAAAGCCTGAACAAAAAGGAACGGTTTTGCAGACCGAACTCGCAAAACGTGAAGTCTTACGGCTCAATAACCGGGAATCGAATCATTTAACACGTGAGTGCATATGCATGGCCATGATGTATCTCATGAACGAGAAACCTTATGATTCCATAAGCATATCCGAGATCGCAAAACGTGCCGGAGTCTCAAGGACAGCCTTTTACCGCAACTACGAGACCAAGGATGACGTCATCAGAGAGATCGGAAAGCAGGTGATAGATATGCTTTCCGAGATCGTCGGCAAAGTCAGGTCAAATGAGGATGTGCACAATATGTTTGTTGAATTCTTCACACAGATAGAGCAGCAAAAGGATAAGATCGAGCTGCTTATCAAGGGTGACCTGTCATTTAATCTTTTGTTCCCCAATGCCCGGATACTGGAGAACGTGATCCCCGCCCGGAACAGGACGGAGCATTACCGCATGGTCGCCGTCGATGCTGCACTTTTCGGAATCGTAAAGGAATGGATCACTAACGGGTGCGATCTTTCGGTCGAAGAACTGGTAAGGGTCGTAGAGCTCGGGGTATCGATATAAGGCCTTTGCTATCCGAGGAGTTCCGGTGAGCATCCGGATGTTCATTTACCCGTTCTGCCTGTTCTTGCAATAAATCCCCAAAAACGCACTGATTTCGGGCATTGATAGCTATTGAAAACAAAATGCTTCTTGTGATAATTGTCGAAAATACTATAAAATGTTGTTGAAAGCGAACATATTCGAATTATAAGATTCTGAATCAAATCGCAGTGTAATAGTAACCTACATCTATAGGAGGTTTTGTTATGAAAAAAATATACGCATTGGTTTTAACTACGGCGATGCTTTTATCATTTGCATCATGCGGCAAGAAAGATACACCTAAAGACACAAAAGCTACAGAGGCAAATCAGACTCAGACTTCAGAAAGCACTACAGCCGTTTCTCAGGAAAATAATGAGACCCAGGGAACGACTGAAAATAGTGGAGAAAGCTTTCAGCTGGGTGAAATAACACCTGGTTGTATGTATATCTTAAAAGGCGGCCCCGTGATCTCAAGCATTGCTTTGACTGGCAATAGAGCAGGAAGTTCTGATTTTAATAATACCAAGACTGCTGCTGCCGGTATCAGAGATATTTTCGAACTCAATGAATATGTAGAGATGTACTTAACAACAAATGCAACAGATGGTGTTCAGGTATTTGTGTTCAAACATAATGAAGTTGCTGAAATATATAACAATTACAATTATTCCGGAGAATTACAAAATCTTGTTGCAAGAGCTGACTTAACGAAGCCGGAGAGTGATGGTGGTAGTTGGGGTTCCTTCTATGTAAATCCCGAAGATGCTGAACCAGGTTATTACGATATAGTCTTTGTATGCGATGGAGCACCTGTTGTAGTAATTAAAGTCAGAATGTATGCTGAAAATGAGTTGGCAGGAAAAACTGATAACGAGTTGCGCTCAATAATGGATTCCATTAAGTATGAATAATAGACAAGAAAATCATCAGTATTCCAAACTAAACAAATCCAAGCTGCGTGCAAAACTGATTGAAAAGTGGACTGCGGCAAAAAACGTATAGTCAGATATAATTCCGTCAGCATCTGAAAATGATATGGGTGAGCACCCACAAAAAAGTGGGTAATTTCCTTCTTGCATCAAATGCGATACAGTTATGACATCTGATGTGAACGGAGAACCTGTTATGAAGATAAGGGATGATTACACCTGTCCTCTCGAGATTGCTCATGACATTATCAAGGGCAAATGGAAGACCATCATAATGTATCAGATGAAGGACGGTCCGAAGGGGCTTTCCGAGCTAGAGCATTCTATAGAGGGCATCACTCAGAAAATGCTGCTCGAGCAGCTTCACGATCTCATCGAGTTTGGTCTTGTTGAGAAGAAGACCTACGACGGTTATCCTCTGCGCGTTGAGTATTCCATAACACAAAGACGCGGCAAGAAGATGATCGAAGCAATCGACATTCTGCAGATGATTGGCGTGGATTATATGGTAGAGAGAGGATTGACTGACAGCCTGATTGATAAGGGAATCCTGAGCGCGCAGGAGATTGAGATGATCAAAGGAGGCAACGAGGAGGACATCAAATGCCTGATAGCAAAGTGCTTCTCGTAATTGATCTTCAGAACGACTATCTGTGGGACAAAAGAAAACCGATGTTCACGTATGCTACGGATAATCTCATCAACAATGTAAACAAAGCGATCGCATCATATAGAGGAAACGGTTATGACATAATTTACATCAAGCATATCCTTCCGGATAAAGCGTTTGTCAGGAATCTGGTTGGTTTCTCTGTAGAAGGCAGCGAGGGTGCTGATATATACCGGGGTGTAAACAGGGTCTCGGATCTTGTTTTCGAGAAGAACCGTTCCGACACGTATACTTCACCGGCTTTTCGCAGGCATATGAAAACTAAGAACTACACAGAAATTGTGATTTGCGGTCTCGACGAGTGCGGGTGTGTCGGCGCCACTGCGCGGGGTGCATGTAAGACGGGCGTCAAAGTCGTTATGCTCACAAGTTGCATCGGAAGCAGATTCTCTGAGAAGAAAGTTAAGAAGCAGCGTGAAAAGCTTACGTCTCTTGGGGTTATATACCGTTATGAGTAATTATAAGATTAAGCGGATCAAAGGCGGAACCGACAACTGTTATCTCGTGTCGCACGGCAGAGATGCGATCCTGTTTGATACGAGCAGCGGCACCGCATGTGAGATGGTGATCAACGAGTGCTGTAAATATGATCTGAAGCTCATAGTGCTGTCGCATACGCATTTTGATCACGCGGAGAACGCAGCGGTGATCTCAGAGAAGTTCGGTGTCCCCGTCGCCTACCATGAGGCGGACGATGAGCTGTTCGATAACTATGATGCGCAGCCTCTTAGATCATACGGACTGGTCGGCTTCGGTGTTCTTCAGTTGTCTTTGAAGGCACTGCGCGAGACGAATGTCAAGAGACCTTTGAACCGCTTCTATGTCAAAGACGGCGACACCTTCGAAGAGTATGGCTTTCCGGATATAAAGGTCGTTGAACTGCCGGGACATACGAAGGGGTCGATCGGCCTTCTGGTTCAGGATTTTGCCCTGCTCGCAGGCGATGCTCTCGACAACTGGATAAGACCTGCTAAAGGTCATCTGTTCTATGACATAGATGTGATGAATAAGACATTCGGGCTCATTCGCTCGCTCGGAGACAGAACGGTCTACTACGGTCACGGGAATCCGACGAAGAACTGATACCGCAATTGAAGAGGTGCCTTAGTAATGATTTTACTGAATTATACGAACCGGAAGTACTCATGGTTCGTATTGTATAGTGGAGCATATAATCAGCAGCATTCTTATTTGTAACGAAATTGAACTTCATCCGTCTAACAGGTGTGAGTACATGGACGGGAAGGGTATTTAAATGAAAGCAATGACACATAAAAAGAAGCATATATTTCGCACAATTCTCCTGATCATTCTTGGAATGACCGCAGTCTTTTTGCTGTTTTCATTCATAAGACATAGAGTCATGCTGGAAGGCGAGAAAGACCTTCTGACTCCACCCGGTCAGATGGTTGATGTGGATGGGCACAAAATGCATGTTTATTCTGTCGGAGAAGGAGAAAAGACGCTTGTGCTGATGGCTGCAAGCGGCACGGTCTGTCCAAGCCTTGATTTTAAGAATCTATACTCAAGTTTGGGAGATGATTACCGTATAGTTACCGTTGAGAAATTCGGATATGGATACAGCGATATTGTTAACCGGCCAAGAGATATTGCGACCATTCTTTCTGACACAAGAACAGCCCTTAGCGGTGCGGGAATCAGCGGTCCTTATATCCTTTGTCCGCATTCTTATTCCGGTCTTGAAGCGTTATACTGGGCACAGACTTATCCTGATGAAGTTGAAGCAATCATAGGTCTCGACATGGCTTTTCCCGATGCTTACAACTATACAAAAGGAGGAGCGCTGGTTGAGCCGTATTATCTTGTACAAAACGGGCTTATAAATCTTGGTATAGGTAGGTTTTTCTCTGACGACACTTTCCTTCCTGAAGGCGGTTTCCTTTCGGAGACTGAAGAGAAGATATATATTGCGTTAGTGAACCGGATCGGAAATAACATTGATGTTGCAAAGGAAGCTTCTGCCGCGAAAGACAGCGCGGAACAGGTTGCTTCAGGCGATAAGCCGGACATTCCGATGCTTCTGTTTTTGTCTGAGAAGAAACTGGATGGGAGTAACGAATTGTGGAAGGGAATAGCTTATGATTATGCAGAAGACCTTAATAATGTATCATTTTCAGAACTTAATTGTGGTCATTACATCTTCCATTATGAACACGAACGTATAGCGGAAGAGATCAAAGCGTTTCTTCAGAATCTGGATTAGAAATAGGGCTATAAGTACGCATAATCAGCAATATGATTAAACTGGTGTGACAAATTATATCGATTGTCATTCTATGCTTATTCGTTTCTACATTTTTCCTGCAAACATCCACGGTATTCACGGTATGTCCTGCGGATTCAGCCTCGGTCTTGAAAGTCTTTATCATTCCTGCAGTGCTTCCGTTTGGTCTGGGAGACCCATTCAATACAAGGATATTCATAATATTCCCTGTCCTTCTTTAGTCATAATATAATGGCAGATACCCCGTATACGATGGTATCTGCCATACAAAAAGCAATTACATGTTCTCAGTAAAGAACTTCTCTAATTTATCAAACGGAATATAATCCTTATCACCACCGTCATAAAGATCGGTATGTACGGCATCGGGAATGATCATGAGTTCCTTGTTATCCGAATACTTGCTGTCCTTTGTCATATCTGCATAGGCATCCTTTGAGAAATAGCACGAATGAGCCTTCTCACCGTGAATCAGAAGAACGGCACTTCTGATCTCGTTTGAATATTTCAGGATGGGCTGGTTTATGAAAGACTCACATCCGGTCACATTCCAACCACCATTAGAGTTAAGGCTTCTTGCATGATATCCACGATCGGTCTTGTAATAGCTATAGTAATCCTTAACAAAGAAAGGTGCATCCGAAGGCAACGGATCGACAACTCCACCGCCAAGCTTATAATCACCCGATTTTAAATCCTGCAACCTCTGAGCACACATAGCTTTCTTCTTCTCATAACGTGCCTCTTCACTGTCCTCACTGTCAAAGTAACCTTTTGCGTTCACCCTGGTCATATCATACATGGTGGATGCCACGGTTGCCTTTATTCTCGTATCAAGTGCCGCCGTATTGATCGCCATTCCGCCCCAGCCGCAGATACCTATGATCCCTATCCTGTCAGGATCAACTCTGTCATTCAGGGAAAGAAAGTCAACCGCCGCCATGAAATCCTCAGTATTGATATCAGGGGAAGCCATATATCTTACATTCCCGCCGCTTTCTCCGGTAAAAGAAGGATCAAACGCTATTGTCAGAAAGCCTCTCTCTGCCATGGTCTGCGCATACAATCCACTGCACTGCTCCTTAACCGCACCAAAGGGACCGCATACTGCGATTGCAGGAAGTCTGCCCTCTTTATCTTTGGGTACATACAGATCTGCCGCAAGTGTTATCCCATATCGGTTTACAAAGGTCACCTTGCTGTGGTCTACCTTATCGCTCATAGGGAATGTTTTGTCCCATTCAGTTACCAGTTTCAGTTCTTCCTTTTTGATCATGATTGCATCCTCCATTCTCTTATCACTGCTTATCCGCTTCTTTTTGTGTCTGTCTGATCAGATAGTCCATCCGATCAACCTTCCTCTGACTGTCGTGCATTTCCTCCACCAGATCACATCGACATTTTCGAAGATACTTTACGAGCCCGTCCATATCTCCGGCTTCGTAAAGTGCTTTTGCTCTCCTTGTTCCTTCCGCAGAGCATCCACTGTCTGTAAGATTTTCAATCAGGTTTTTTACTTCCATCTGTCCTACCTCGTATCCTCATTATATTTAGTTGACGAATTCTTCGCTAATGAATAAAATGAATATCGTGATATTCTATAATGGAATATCACGAGGAGGTGCTTATGGAGATCAAAAGCCTGCGATACTTCCTTGCCGTCGCAAGGGAAGAGAATATGACAAAAGCTGCGGACATGCTTCATGTCACACAGCCTACGCTTTCAAAAACGCTAAAATCACTCGAAGATGAACTGGGAAAAAAGTTATTTACGCGTCACAGTTTTAGCATATCCCTGACTGATGAGGGGATGCTTCTTCGCGACCGTGCGGAAGATCTCATCGCCATGGCCGACCGTATAGAACAGGAATTCATCACCCTTGACGATATCACCGGCGGGGATATCTACTTCGGACTAGCCGAAAGCTATCAGATAAAATACCTTGCACGGGAAATCCGCATATTAAAAAGCAGATATCCCGGATTTATCTATCACATCACCAGCGGCGATACAGAACAGGTTACGGAAAAACTGGATAAAGGGCTTCTTGATTTTGCAGTTTTATGCGAAAAGCCAAATACGGCAAAATACGATTATGTCAAATTCCCGGAAGCTGATATATGGGGTGCCGTCATGCCAACAGACCATCCTCTTGCCATGAAGAAATCCATTAAGGTAAAAGATCTCATCGGGCAGCCTCTCTTCTGTTCCGAGCAGAGCTGGAACAATGAAATACCTGCCTGGGCCGGTGATGATTTTGAAAGACTGCATCTTGAAGGTTCATTCCGCTTGTCTTATAACGGATCTCTTTTTGCACAGGAAGGTCTCGGAATCCTCCTGACTTTTAAGCATTTGGTCGAATGCTCAGAGGAGAATGGTCTGGTATTTCGTCCATTATCTCCGAAGCAGACATCTGAGCTATACTTGATCTGGCACAAATTCCCATCCTTTACACCTATAGCTGAAAAATTCCTAGCTCAGATCAAAACCTCGTTCCACTAACCCCATGGCTAGATTATATTCCAGTATAAACAACGAAATCAGGAATATAACTTACAAAAAACCAGGCTCCGGAACTATATTTTCGTAGCTTTTTAACCTTGTGTAAGCTGTTTCTTTCCCATCCGCTTCCAACTTATAAAGGCGTATATGTCATTGATCAAGAAAGCCGTAAAGCAAACGAGCACTGATATATATCTGATATTATCCAGGCTTGCAAGTGTCCAGAGAACTATTAACACTATGTCGTTTAGTGCATAAGCTAAAGAAAAGTAAGGGCTTCTTCTGAACGTAAGATATACTGCCAAAAAGCTTGTTGTTACTGAATATGAAGAAAGTATAAGAAAGGTCGAGATCAGCCATATAGCATTCACTACCCGGTGGCAGCCTAATTGTCTGTTGAGATTATACTATATAGACGTAACAGTTGGCACTGTTTTATGTCCCAACGACATCCATATAACTTTACACGGGTGATATAATGATTTACGAAGGGGTAACCCTTAGTAGGAATAATCAACAGCAAAAAGGACTAGACATAATGCCTTATAACTATTCATATCAGCTTGATCCTAATCCCAATCTGGTTTCTTTGGATAAGGTTAAGTTTGATCCTGTTACCGAAGAACATAGAAGCCGCATCGAGGCGGAAACGCAGCTTTTCCGGCAAAAGCGGCGGAAGAACCTGATAAGATCCATAGTCTTTTTCGTGATATCCTTGCTGCTCATCGTTCTGGGTGTGATCTTATGGCTCAAAGTATCGGTCATCCTTCTGTTTCTTCCGGTGTTTATAGCGATACCTTTCCTTATCATTGCAATAATCTCGTTG